>Ga0207796_1000006_pt1 | contig 115241 bp, 85 predicted proteins | sample Pon1CUnioCityCA_6_FD_187274 | JGI IMG/M metagenome (GOLD analysis project Ga0207796, IMG submission 187274) | Marine sediment microbial community from Union City, CA, USA - Pond 1C Sediment 1 (SPAdes) | ecosystem: Environmental > Aquatic > Marine > Intertidal zone > Salt pond sediment ... | reverse complement strand
AACGACTGAAGTCGTGCCTACGACACCGAACGACTGAAGTCGTTACTGCGAGACCGGCAAAAAGCAACGCCAACCCCACGAGCGGTCGTAGTAACCGCTTCAGCGGTTCGGTTCCCAGCCTAACGACTGAAGTCGTTACTACGACACTACGAGATAGTCATGTGGCGTCAGCAGCGCCGATTCACGCCTTGACACTGACACAGGCAAACCCGGCAGCCCCGGGACCGATATGCGTGCCGATCACGGGCGTCACGTCAACCTCAACAGGCTCCTTTCCGTCGGGGAAGAGGTGCCTGGCACGCTCCCGGAGTTCCTTGAGCTTTTCAGGCGCGTTGGTGTGAACAAGGGCTAGCTCCTCGAGGGGCGCCAGGTCCGACAGCATGTCGAGGAGACGCTGCATCGCCCGTCGGTCCGTGCGCACCTGCTGGACGTCCGGCTCACCATCGTGCATTGTAAGCAGGGGCTTGATCCGAAGCAGCGTCCCGATCTTGGAGACCGCCCAGCTCATGCGCCCGCTGCGCTGGAGGAACTCCAGTGTATCGAGCCCAGCGAACAGATGCGTCCGTTTCCCCTTTTCCTTGAGAGCCTGGATGATCTCGACGAGTGAGTGTCCGGCTGCGGCCATCTTGGCGGCCGCCTCCACCAGGAAACCAGTCCCAATACTCAACTGTCCGGAGTCAAACACGGTTACGGGCACGACGTCCGTCTCCTCCGCAGCCAGTTTGGCCGTGTTGAGGGTGCCGCTCAGGCTGATAGAGATGTGAATCGATAGAATCTCCTCCGCGCCGTCCGATGCCAGCCGCTCATAGGTCTCCCGGAACATCTCAGGGCCCGGCGACGCTGTCTGTGGGTGGTGTTCGAAGTGCGGCAGTCTCTGGTAGAACTCCTGGCGCGACATATCCACCTCATCCAGGTAGCTCTCCTGCCCCACGTTGATGTAAAGTGGGACGACTGTGACCCCGAGGTCAGCGACGACCTGGTCAGGCAGGTCGCATGTGCTATCGGTGACGATTTTGATTGACATTATACCCCCGTTTGGCGCAACGGAATCCTTGTGTCAGGTGGCCCTGTAGATCCGATCGGTCTTGGCAGCCATGATGAAGTCGTTTTCGTGTAGCCCTTTGATCTTGTGGGTATACCAGGTCACAGTCGCCTTGCCCCAAGTCAGCTCGATGATGGGATGATGTCCCTCCTCTTCCGCCGCCGCTCCAACACGGTTCGTGAAGTCCAGTGCCTCCACAAAGTTCTTGAACTTGAATGTGCGGCGCAGTTTGTTGATCCCGCCTTCCTCGACAAGGTCCCACTCCGGAACACGACGCAAGTAGCCCTTTAGCTCCTGGTCGGTCAAGGGTGGTTCGTCGCCTCGACAGGCTGAACATGTCATCTTTTCCAGGTTCTCCGTCACACTCGATCTCCCTCATTGTCTATTCGGTCTCGTATGCGAGGATTGCGCTCCATGTCGCTTCCGTCTGCTAGATGGAACGCACACAATTATCACGCAATCACAGCTCGTGTCAAGTTCTGTAGCGTCACACGGGTTTGCCTGACGAGTTTGACACATGCACTACTCGTATCTCAAGGCATCTGCCGGCGCCATCTTCCCCATCCGAAGCGCTGGATAGATCCCTGCCAAGAGCGAGGCCAGAACCGACACCGCAATGGCCTCGACAAACGGGGCAATTGTCACGACCATCTGAAGCGTCCAACCGAAGGAGCGGCGATTGATGACATAGACGAGTGCCAACGCCAGAGCGAAGCCGGCAGGCATCGCCAGTGCACCAGCAACGCCCCCCATGAGGCCGGTCTCGAGAAGAATCAGACTGCGAAGCTCACGGACGGTCAATCCGAGCGCCCGAAGAATCCCAAACTGACGCTGCTTCTCGAGCTGCAAAGCCAGGAGTGCGCTGAGCACCCCGATGAATGCGACGATGGTCGCCAGAGCCTGAAGGGCGGCGGTGATGGCAAACGTGCGGTCGAAGATTGCCAAGGCTGCCTGACGAATGGCCTCGTTTGGCCGCGCCAGAAGACGCTGGATGGCTGCGAGCTCCGCCGACAGATCCTGCGCCACCTGGTCAGGATCGGTGTCTGGATTAAGTCGAACGACGAGAGCCGTCACCGCGTCGTCGCGCCATGCCTCACGATAGGTCGACAGCGACATGATGGCCGTCCCGCGGGTCGAGGCATAATCGTAGTAGATCCCAGCGATCGGAAACCAACGGAGTCCCCGGTCGGTGTAGAGGTTGAGGTAGTCGGATGTGGAGAGACTCAGGCGGTTGGCCAACGGTTCTGAGACGATGACTGCGTCCCCCTCGCTGACGAGGTCCCACGTGTCTCGCACCGTCCCTTCCCTGGCCAGGTAGCGGAGTCCATGGCCATAATCCGAACTGTTACCGGCCTCAATGTCGACGGGCCCTTGCGGTGAGTCGACGGTGGCGGACCGGAGCAGGTCCACGCGCGCGACGGCGGGATGCTTCGCAACGATGCGCTCTGCTTGACCGTCGACAGGGGTGACGTCTTGAAGACCCGAGACACTCGGTGCTGAGACGACGATGTCGCCCTGAAGCGCCTCCCCCAGCCAGATGACGACGGTTTGGCGGAAGCTGGTGATCATCAAGCTGATGCCTATGGTGACAGACATGGCGACCATCAGAGCGGCGACGGCGATTGCCGTACGGCTGAGGGACTTGCTCACGTCTCGCGGCGCCATGCGCCCCAGGACACCGATGGTCCGTTGCAGGGGCGGTCTGACAGCTTGCATGAGCCACTTCGTCACCAGCGGTGTGAGGAGCGCAAATCCAAGGACGACAAGGAATGTGCCGCCGAAACTCACGATGAGATTGGTCGTTGGCAGGCCGAGCGTGCCTGCCCCAACCAGGATCAAGGCGGAGCCCCCGATTGCTGCCAGAGACGCGGCTCGCTCCGCCTTAGACTCCAGGCCGGAACGTGAGAGGGCTACCCGCGGGGTAACAGTAGCCGCTTCATAGGCCGGCGGTGTGGCAGCTGCCACCGTGGCTACGACGCCCAGGACACCACCCTTGAGCAGGCTGACGGTGGGGATTTCCACGCCACGCACCGTGAGAACGAAGTAGAGATCCGTGATGGTACGGGTCACCATCTGGACAGCTGATTGGCCCATCACAATCCCCAGCCCAATGCCAAGCCCGGCACCGATGATTCCGATGATGAGCGCCTCGCCGATGACAAGACCAAACACCTCCCGCCGCGTGACACCCAGGCAGCGAAGTGTCCCGAAGAGAGGACGTCGCTGAACCACCGAGAAGGTCATCGTGTTGTAGATCAAGAACATCCCCACGACCAGGGCAAGAAGACTCAGTGCGCTAAGGTTGAGCCGGAAGGCAGCCGTCATCTGTCGCGTGGCACCGGTGCGCGCCTCCAGCTCCTGCACTCGAACCGTCGCACTACCCTGTGTCACAGTGTGCAGGAAAGCCTCTATCTCCGTCTGCCCAGGCTCACTCCCCTCGGGGAGGATCAGGTCAATTCGGTCGAGACGCCCAACGCGGCCGGTCAGCTCCTGGGCAGTCGCAATGTCCACAAGGACAATGCCCTCCAGCGCACGCCGGCTCAGGTCATCCTGTGGCTCAAGAAGGCCGACAATCGTCCCGCTTCGGCTGCGACCAGCGACCTCAAGGGTGATTGCCGACCCGGCATCCAGTTCATATCGGTAGGCGATGTCGGCAGCAACTAGCACGGCGCCCGGCCTGGTCAGGAAGGCAGTCAGCTGAGCTACAGGGGCTGTCTGTCCGGCGGAGAAGTAGGAACGGAAGGGGGCTTCGGCAAAAGGGTCCACCCCAAGGAGTTGTACGGGACGGCCACCCAGCTGGGGCGAGGTCGCGTATGCGGCCACGATCGGTGCGGCAGAACGAACCACCCCTTCGCGCCGTAGCTCTGTGTAGATGGCCTCGTCGACACCCTGGGGGCCTCCAACGATCTGGTGCGTCGCTCGTCCAGCCACGGAATCGACGCTCAAATCGAAAGCTCGGCTGGCGCTGACGTTCGCGAGATCCACAGCCACGACGACGGCGACACCAAGCGCGATGCCCAGCACCATCAGCAAGCTCTGCCACAGATGGCGCGAGAAGTAGCGCCATCCAATGTTCCACAGTGTACCAGAGGCTGAGGTGGAACCTGACCTGGGAGGAGAGTGCATACCGGGGCCTGGGCGGACGTCATCCATTCGTCAGGCGCCCCTCCGTGAGATAGAGCGTCCGATCGGCATACGCCGCCGCATCCCTGCTATGGGTGACGAGGATCAGGTTCTTACCGGCGTGCCGAGTAAGCCGGTCGAGTAGCCCCAGGATATGGTGGCCCGTATCCTCGTCCAGATTCCCGGTGGGCTCATCCGCCAACACGAGTCGCGGATCATGTATCAGGGCACGGGCAATCGCGACCCGCTGCTGCTCTCCCCCGGAGAGGCGGTCCGGGAAGCTATCGCCGCGGTCGGCCAGTCCGACGGCATCCAGGAGATCATAGGCGCGCTCCGTCGCCCCCATCCCGTTAATGCCGTTCAACTCCAGTGGGAGGACCACGTTTTCTTCCACTGTCAGAGTCGGCAGGAGATTGAAAAACTGGAAGACGAACCCAATGTGATGGCGCCGGAACAGCGTCCGTTGACGCTCGTCGAGCGTGGTGAGGTTCTGCCCATCGACCCAGATCGCTCCGCGGTCCACGCGATCGATCCCGCTAATCAGGTTCAGGAGCGTGCTCTTGCCACTCCCGCTCTCTCCGACAATGGCCACCGATTCACCCCGTGCGAAGGTCGCGTTGATACCGCGTAGCACAACACGTGTGTGTGGTCCTTCCTGAAAATCCTTGCAAAGATCCTCCAGCCGCACGAATTCCATCCCATGCCCTTCAGTTGCTCTCATGGTCCCTCTGCACGCAGGCTGATAGGTACGCTCACTCCGCGACTCGGGACAGGAACGCCCGCACCGCGTCGACGAAGGGTTCCGGACACTCCTCGTGCGGCAAGTGACCACAGTCTGGAATGACGACGAGCTCCGCATTGGGCAACTGCTCGGCCAGACGAATGCTCGATTCCACGGGAACCAGACGGTCATCATCACCGCTGATCACCAGGGAGGGGAGCGTGATGTCGGGAACACGACCTGATAGGTCCGGCTGACGCGAGGCCTTTGTCAACTCCCAGAGTGCTCGATCCCAATTCTCCGCGCGAAGCGGCCTCCGATAGCCAGCACGGTCCTCCGCCGTGATTCTGCCGGGATCGTGCCAGGCGCTCTCCAGGAAGGCATCCCCGCGGACCGCGATCTGCCGGGCCAGCAAGGGACCAAGGCGGTCCATCTGCGGCGTGTGGAGCAGCGGCTGGATCCAGGGTGGCGCCCCACCGCCTTCGTAGACAGCTGCGTCCACGAGGATCAGGCCCTGGACGCGCTCTGGATGCGCCAGGGCCGTGTTGACTGCGACCGTGCCGCCCGCCGAGTTGCCGACGAGGATAGCTCTCTCCAGCCCCAGCGTGTCCATGAGGCCGGTGACCAGTTCCACCTGAGCCTGCGGGCTATACGGGTTGGCACCTGATTCCCACGAGAGAGGGCGCTCGGTCAGGCCGAAAGCGGGCCGGTCGTAGGCTACGACGGTTCCGAGCTCGGCGAGAGGGCCCACCACCTGGCGCCAGGAAAACACACTGGCTCCAAAGCCGTGGAGCAGTATCAGTGTTGGATCACCGCTGCCCGCGGTCTTGTAGTGAACCGTCAGGTCGTCCACCTCAATAAACACGCTATCGGCATCGGCCAGCGCCTCCGGCGGCACGGTATCCTTCAGCGGCGGGACCGGCACCAGAAATGGGCCAATTGAGACAGCCGCAAGGACGACCGCTAACGCAACTAGGAAAGCCCGAAGCACCTTGCTCCTGAGACTTCGTCTCTGCTCGCTCATGGTGTGTGGGGCGTTCAACTGCCGTGAATCCGTCTGGTTCCACCGCACACGAACGTCTCCCGTGTCTCCTTCTCCCTAGAACACGTCAGAACACGTCATCGTACACCTTCATTCGCCCAGTGCCTTCAGCAACTGAACCGTGCCAGCGACGACCGCCTGCTGCTGGGCCGCGCGGGTGATGGTCGCCGGGTTGTCTCCCGGCTGCGACCCGTACCAGCCAAACTGCGCGTGGTTGCCGCCTTCAACCGCCACCGACCGGGTATCCGCTGGCAGCCGCGGTCGCGATGTCTCAATCTCATCAGCTGTGGCCAGTCCATCACGCGTGCCGTAGATAGAGACCACCTTGAGCTCATAGTCAGAGAGGTCATCACTCCGGGCCGGATAGGACGCCCACAACACGAGTCCTTCGACAACGGCTGGATGGCGATAGGCGAAGCGGGCGGCCATCGCCCCACCCAGAGAGTGACCACCCACAGCCCACTGAGCGACCCCGGGAAACGCATCTACGACAGTCAGCGCCCGGTCGGGACCGAAAAAAGCTAGATTGAGGGGCATGGGAACGATCACGACCTGAAAGCCCTCAGCCGCTGCTGCCCGCGCCAAAGGCGCGTAGGCGCGCGGATCGACGCGCGCGCCGGGATAGAGAATCAACCCAGTGTCCGGAGTCCGATCCGTGGGCCGAAAGACGATCCAGTCGTCCCGCCAAACCAGGACGCTGTCGGTCTCAGCCGCAGTCTCCAGCGCTGCAATCGCCTCGGGCATTGGATCGGGTGTCGATTCTGCCCAGACGACAAACCCACCGGCTGCCATCAACGGTATCAGAAGGATCAGCCACCACCAACGCTTGATCTTCTTCATAGACTCTCCACGTCCGGATGCACGTCGAAGTCCGAGGGCACGCCCCAGTCCTCCACGCAATCGTAGCGCCGCTGTCTTGCGTGGAAATGGACCTTGATCGGCGCCTCGTCATGATTAGGGTGCACCTCAAAGAACCGTCGATCGCCGAGGCGAAGCGCCTCCAGCACCAGCGGCAACTCACGCCGAAAGATGGCGAGGCGCATCCAGGCTGGCCCAAGCGTCAGGATGCCGCCACTGACGTGGCAGTGCACGTGGAGGGCCAGATCGGCCCCGTCCTCAAGCCACTCGCCCAACACCTCGTCCCGCATGAGCCGGACCTGGAACTCTCCCAGTTGATCCTCATCGTACTCCGGACCGACGGTAAGGAACAGGTCACCGGTTCTATCTGAGTGCGTCAGGGTGTAGCGCCGAGGGGAAGTCGGACCGTCAGGTTCAGTCCCCTGGGAAAACGTTAGGTGCAGTTTCTCCGGTTGAAGACGACTCATAGGTCTACCTTATGCAGCCTCGGGCACCGTGATCTCTTCCTCATCCCAGCACTGCGTGGCGTTGGCGACCAGACACCGCCAGGCGTAGAACACTACACCGGTCATTATCAGGGCGCCAGTCATGCCCAACGCCCAGGGTCCCAGCTCGTCGATGAGGAACCCGCCAACCAGAGGAGCCAGTATCTGTGTTAGACTGTCCAACGACGTGGAGAGCCCCAAGGCGCCACCGATGTCTTCTTCCCGCACGGCCTTGGTGAGCGCGCTGTTGGTCACGGTGTTGAGCGTGCCACCAGAAAGCGGCAGCAAGGCCAGGACCGCGAGCATGAAGCCGACACTGGGCGCGAGGGCCCAGCCCAGCAGCGCTGCGGCGAGGACGCCGACACCGGCCACGATGATCTTCTTCTCAGGGAACCGCTCGGCAAGCCATCCGACGAGGAAACCCTGAACCAGCACGACAAGAACGCCGACGTAGGTCAGAATATAGCTGGTTGCCCGATCCGTCAAACCGAAGCGGTAGCGCGTGTACAGGGCGAAGTTCGCCGTAAACATGGCGAAGGCCAGGCGGTAGAAGAAACGGGTCTGCAGAAGTGGCCGCACGCGAGGCTGTTCCAGAGCCTTGCGCAAGGTCCGCACCGGAAGGAGCGACCGCCCCTTGCGCGAAAGCATGGCCCGTCGCTCTGCCGTCAGCGACTCGGGCAGCCAGAGCCACACGCCAACGAAGTTGAGCCCGGCGAGCAGCAGAGCCCCGAACGCGGGGACGGCATACCGGGAGAGGCCCATCGTGCCGGCCACCTGCGCGGCATAGGGCCAGTTGCTGAGGGTGCCGCCCAGCGCCGGACCGATAATGAATCCCGTGCCGAAGGCGGCGCCAATCATCCCCAGCCCCCTGGCACGGTTCTCCTCATCAGTGATGTCCGTGATGTACGCTCGCGCCAGCGAGACGTTGCCCCCTGCCAGGCCGTCCAGAACGCGGCTGAAGAACACCCACGCCAGGGCCCCGCTGCTTGCGGTGAGCGTTCCAGGGCCGATGCCAGCCACCCAGATCCCGAGGGGCTCCGCCAGCCCGAGAAGCGTGAAACTGACGGCGGTGCTGGCGATGCTGATCAAAAGCATCGGACGACGTCCCCACGTATCCGAGAGATGTCCGACCAGGGGAGCTGCCAGGAATTGGGCTACGGCGTTGGATGCGATCAGCAGGCCGATCAGCGTGGCACTTGCCCCCAGGCTCCCGGCGTAGTAAGGAAGCAGCGGTAGGAAAAGGCTGTATCCAAGCAGCTCGACGAAAACGAAACCGATGATCAATGCAAGACGGCGTTGTTTCACGTTCTGACTCCTGACTCGACACCTGGAATCGCCAGGCTGTACAGTAACAGTATCAAACCAATGCGCTGGCCTGTGGCCCCCACATCTACGCGCGGGCCCCGGGGGCCGGCAGTGTATCCAGGCACGTCTTCATCAACCAGCAGGCGCTTCTGCCTGCTGCATCAGCTCCCGGCGGCGTCGCCGATACTCGACGATGGGACGATCTCCCTGAATGAGCTTCTCGCCGATCTTCAGACCCGAGGGCTTCGGTCGCTGTGTCTCGACGACACGACGATCCTGATGAGCCACAAGACGATTGAAGGGCATCGCCATCCAGTTGAAGATATCACGTACGACCGGGATGCGGACGAAGCTCTGATAGAAACGGAGGTAGAGCAGCGTGTGCTCCGCGTCCACGGGGACAAAAGCGGCGACCACTCTCGTGTCGTTAGAGATGTGATTCTGCCACAGGTTGGGGAAGATGAACTCCAAGTGGAACTCGCCGGGGGGTTTTGTCAACTCGTCCGGCTTCCGGGGCGGCGTTCCGTCATCAACGCGGTTGTATACATAGACATAGAACCGATCGTCATCAACCCACTCAACGAGGGGGCCGTCCACCAGCGTCCGCCCCCCGCGGCCAATGGTGTTGTGATGGACGAAAGGAAGGTGCACGGCGTCGAGCTGATTCTCGATCACCCGCGAGTAATGCGCCTCCCAGGGATCGTAGATGCTGCCAAACGAGAAGTCGTCGTCGATGTCGTCGAAGAAGGCAGGAGGACTGAGCTCCGGCGGCGGATCCTGGCCCCACCAAATCCATATGAAATCATGGGCCTCGTAGGTTGGGTAGCTATGGACCCGGAACCGCTCGGGCACAGGCGCGTCCTTACCGATCGCTGGTATTCGGCTGACGCGCCCAGACCGCTCATACTCGAAGCCGTGGAACGGGCAGCGGAGTTGCCCCTCGACGATGTCTCCCTTGCTCAGTTCCGCACCACGATGGACGCATTTGTCGCGCAGACAGCTCATCCGGCCTGTGCCATCCCGCCAGAAGACCAGCTTCTCACCCATGCGCGTCACGCCGACGGGGGCCCGCCCGACCTGGCTGGCGTCCATCACCACGTACCATTGATTTGGGATCACGCCGCTCCTCCTTCCTCCCATTCAGCCCGCTGGCCGACCCGCTGGTCCAGCCATTCGACGACCACTGCGCCGGAACCTTCGAGCTGCTCCTCAGCCGCGTCACGGTACGCCCTCAAGAAGCGACCAAGTACTTGGAGCGGGGGGCGAAGCGATTCATGGAGCCCCCAGAGCCAGTCCAGATGACGACCGATCAGATCCAGATCCCCAAAGTGCAATGCGCTCACTATAGTCTGCGCCATGGCTTGATCGAGATCGTAGATTGCGGCGCTGTCAATTGAGTCCGCCGAAAGCGCCCGACACACCTGATTCTCTATGGCCGCTCGCCTGTCCACGAATTGTCGCCGAGCCTCCTCGTAGATCTCAGTCGGTGACTCGATGTCTACAGCGTGGGGCAAGGTCGTCAACAGGCGCTCCACCTCCTGGACTGCGCCGGTGATCGTCGAGCCAAGGAAATGACCGGGTATCCTGCTGCGTAGTCCCGGCTCCTGATCAAAGATCATCCCTGCGAAAGCAAGGGAGATGGCCTGGTGCCGAACCAGCTCTGCCGCATCGAGCAGATTGGCAGCCGTATCTAGCTGCTGTGCAGCCATCACAACCAGATCTGGTTCGACTGCCTGAATCGTCTCCTCCATCTCCTGCAGCGGCACGTCGGCACCGATATACACAACGTCCCATCCTGCCCGGCGGAGTAACAACGCTAGAGTCAGGAGGCCAAGGGTATGTTCCTCGCCCGAGGGACACGCGGCCAGGATCCGGCCTCGACGCGTAGGAGGCGGGGTGGCCTCCAACAGGCCCTTCAATCGACGGGCAGCAAGCTGTGAGGCGAAATGCTCCTGTTGGGGTGTCACCTCACCCTGGTACCAGCCCTGACCAATCTCCGAAATGGCCGCGCCGATGATGTCTGAGCAGACCCTCTCGGGCGGGTACATCGCGAAGGCCTGCGAGAGCACCCCCTCGGCTCCCCGTTCATCGAAAGCCAGCGATGCCGCCAGCCACTCATCACGAAGCGATGCAATTGTCTGACCCGCTGGTGTCCTCCTGGCGGGCCTCTCTGTGGGCAGCGGCATAGACCGCAGGGGATCCTTTCCTTCTCCCTCCAGGCTGCGCCAAAGCTTCACGGCTCGACCAATCCTGAGGCCCTCTTCTTGACGCGCGACCAGCCATTGGATGATGTCGATGTCGCGTTGAGCATAGACCCGGTGACTGGCTTCAGTCCGCGCCGGACTTGGCAATCCGTAGCGCCGCTCCCAGGCGCGAAGGGCGTCAGCCGTGACGCCCGTCCGTTCAGCCACCGCTTTCAGATTGAAGATGGGGTCTCTGTACGCTTCGCCTTCCATAGTGTCGGCACGCTCCTCTCGTGACCTGCTGTAAGGCTCTGCCCCGCTACTGCGTTTCGGCCCGGGCATTATCCCTGAGAGCATACGACAAGTCTCTCACGATTCTCCCTTTCCGCAAGGCACTCATAGTACCAGGGTGTACATAATTTGTCAAGGAATTGGTCAACGGGGTGGGGTGGGGGAAACGGGTGATGCAGGCGTCACCACGACACCTCGCGGTGATAAGAGCGGGCCTCCAAGTCTCCTGGTCTTCGGCGCCGGACCATGGATCTATCGCGCATCTGCGGGCGCGGTCCGGGACCCCGGGATGTGCAAATGCAAGCGGAAGAAGGCAATCGGCGGATTCAGAAAGGTTCGGCTCAAGCCAGCGCGGGGAAGATCACGGGCTCGCCACAGGATGCAGGCGCCGCATGTGGATCAGGGCGTTCGTCTGTCCCTGTAGATAAGGCTTACCTTGAGGCGAGCACCCAAGGAACCGAGGATCCGGGCACGGTGGCGTTCCAGCTCGGCGCGACGGGCATTATGGCACGATGCCGGAGAGGAGGGAACTCGACACGATGGCGATGGTAGGATCGTTTGACGCGCGCGAACGTCCGGCCCACGAAGTCAAATCGCGTCAGGATGGCTGTTTCTGTCCCGAGCCATCCTGACGCAAATACGGCTATTGGTGCTCCCGTCGGTATTCCTGGAGTCCCTTGAACGTGCCGTAGAGCACCATCAAGAGCAGAAACATCAACGGGAAGGCTGTGGCAATCGAGGCGGTCTGGATGACCTGAAGACTGCCCGTCCCGGCTAGCACCGCCGCAACAGCACCCAGAGCGATGCCCCAGAACGCACGCAGGTTGCGGCCGGGGTCCTCCTTGCCGGACACGAACATCGAGAGAGCGAGCGCAGCCGAGTTGGCGCTGGTGAGGAAGAACGTGGCAATGAGGAACAGCAAGGCAACGGCCAGTACCCCGGTGAATGGCAAATGTTGGGCCGTGGCAAACACAGCGCTCTCGACCCCGTGCTCACTCAGCACGTCAGTCACGTCAAATCGGATGCCCGCGCCGCCCACGACGCCGTACCACAGGAAGTCGGCCAGCGTCGGCAGGATCAGCGTCGCGGCGACTGTCTCCCGAATGGTGCGGCCCTTGGAGATGCGGGCGATGAAAAGGGCGACAAACGGTGACCAGCTGATCCACCAGGCCCAGTAGAAGATCGTCCAGTCGCCCAGCCAGTTGCCCTCGACCCCGGGCGCTGTGTAGAGGCTCATAGGCAAGAGGTTAGCCAGATACTGTCCCAGGGAACTAGTGGTCAGGTTGACAAGAAACAACGTAGGCCCCGTCACGAACACGAAGAGGAATACGGCGACGAAGACCCACATGTTGACGTCGCCCAGGAACTTGATGCCCTTCTGAAGGCCGGTGTAGACAGCTAGCGTGAAGATCGCTGTCAGCACGCCGATAATCAGGTAGGATGCGTAGGATGGAAGCGAGAGGCCATATTGGAATTGGAGCCCGCTGGATAGCTGGAGGGCGACCAGCCCGGTGGTGGTAGCCAGACCCCCCAAAGTGGCAAAGACAGCGAACACGTCTAGAATCCTCCCCAGGGTCCCTCGGACCCGGTCCCCAAACACGTAGTAGAAAGCGCTGGAGAACCGGAACGGCAATCCCTCGGTGAAGCAGGCGTGGGCCAACGGAATCGTTAGGAGCGCATAGATGGCCCAGGCGCTCAAGCCCCAGTGGAAGAAGGAAGTGGTCATGGCGTTCATTGCTGCGTCTGCGGTCTTGGGCTCGCCGCCGAAGAACGGAGGTGGGCTCATGTAGTGATAGGCCGGCTCTGCCGGACCCCAGAAGACGATGCCGGCGGCGATCGCCGAGCCGAACAGCATGGCAAACCAGGAGATGTTTGAAAACTCGGGCTTGTCTTTCGGGAGGCCTAACTTCATGCCTCCGAACCTGGAAACCATCAGGACAAAGCAGGCGATGACCAGAGCGAACACGGTCAGTAGATAGAGCCAGCCCCAACCCTGTGTGGTCCAGTTGAAGACGATGTTAACGACCCTCTCCATGCTCGCAGGAAACACGATGGACCAGAGCACAAAGAGGATAGTCAGACCGGCCGAGACCCAGAAGACGAGCGGATCGAAAGGTCTGTTGTCTGCATTGGGTTTGGTGGTTGTAGTCGGTGACTGTGACATTGCTATTCGTTTGCTCCATCCTCAGTTGACGGTGTTGCCGAGTTCGGCGAGGCGCGCCTTCAAGAAAGCGATGGTTTCAACTGGAGTGGGATCCACTTCGTTGAGCATGGCCGCGTAGAAACTCACGTAATCCCCGAACTGGATGAGCGACAGCATCTGGGCGAGCTTGCTCTGCCCGCGGCCCCAGACCTCTGTGGATGTCACGCCCTCCCGCTCAAGTACCTGGGCGGTGACGTCCCAGCGCTCTCGGAGCCGGCGCGACTCCAACGATGACCTGAGCATGACCACCACACTGTGCTCACGCACAACGTCCGGCATGCCCAACCCGACTACCGAATTGTGGTTCAACTCCGGGAGTTGCTCGAAGAAGGCCCAGCTCTTTGCATTCTCGTTGAACTGGGTCTTCCAGCGGTTGGCTGTGGCTGCGAGGAAGCCAGCGCCATAGACTACGGGCAGCTTCCCGCTGAGTGCTTCAGCCAACTGCTTGGCCGGATTCTCTGCGCTGGGCACGCCCGCCCTAGTCTCCTCGCGCCATTCCTCCATGACTTCAGCAGCCGCAGCGATGTCTCTGGCATATCCCTGAATGAGCCCGAGCCGATGTACCATCCCCAGGAGTAACACGAAGGAATAGCCCAGTGCTGCACGGGGCTGCGACTGGTAGCCGAACTGTACCAACGGTGCGTTGGCCTCTCGCGCCAGTCCGGCTAGCTTCCCCCCGGTGGTGATGGCCACCACCCGCGCCTCTCTGTCCAGCGCCTCCTGGAAACACGACAGGGTCTCCTCTGTGTTGCCCGAGTAGCTACAGGCCACCACGAGGGCATCCTGCCCTGAGACGAAGGCCGGAAGTTCGTAGCCTCGTATCACAGTCGTCGAGACATCACACTGATCTGAGGCCAGGTCTTGGAGCAGGGCGCCGCCAATAGCAGATCCGCCCATCCCGACAATGACCAGGTGATCGATATTGCCGTAGCCCGAGGGTATCTCGATCTCGCGAGCCTGCTCCCACGCGTTCCGGCACTGCTGTGGCAACTCGCTGATGTGTCCCAGCATGTCCTCTGAATCAAACCTTGCGATCGCTTTAGCATCATCCAGATTCATCCGTGTTGCCTCCCCTGCCTATGCTCTATGCTTGCCTATGCCTGCCAGACGTTGCCCTTAGCGATGTCCCACTGCGGTGTCTCCGTTAGGACCTGCCTTGTTGAGCCAGTCGGCACGACCCTTCAACGCGGGCCGGGTTCGCAATGTCCTCGCGGGCGTGCCCGGGCAAGGCGCGGCTCATGACCTGACCCTGCCTATGGATAGATGATCGAGCGATAATACCAACGCGAGAGAGAGTTGTCAACCTTGCGTGAAAGCGCGCTACGGACTATAATCTGATTTGGCAAAGGGGAAGTGTCGGAATTGGCAGACGAGCGTGACTTAGGATCACGTGGGGCGACCCGTGCGGGTTCGAGTCCCGCCTTCCCCATTGATTGAGCGAGTAGGCGCGCTAGACGCGCCTTTTAGTGTGCAAGAGAGAATTCCAACTTACCAGGAGGCATAGTCACTTGAAGATCACTACCCAACCCGCTGGCGAGCGACAACTATCGATTACTATCGAAGTCGAAGAAGAGCGAGTTAAGCGAGCCCGCCGGCGAGCGGCTCGCGAAATCTCCAGGGAGGTCGACATCCCTGGCTTCCGCAAGGGAAAGGCTCCGTACGACGTGGTGGTACAGCGGCTCGGTCTGGAGGTCGTTCGCCAAGAACTGGTAGCCACATTGGCGGAGGATGTCTATCGCGAAGCCCTCGAACAGGAGGAGATTACGCCGTATGCTCTGGGCGCACTGGAGGAAACCTCTTTCGATCCTCTGACACTCACGTTTTCTGTGCCCTTAGTGCCCGAGGTTGATCTGGGAGACTACAAGGCCTATCGCCTCGAACCGCCGACTGTGGAAGTCCCAACGGAAATGCTCGATAGCGCATTGGACGCCATTCGTGAAGAGAACGCCGTCCTCGTTCCCCTGGATCGCCCGGCCAGCGAGGGGGATATTCTGGTGATGGATCTCATCGGACGGACAGGCGATGGCACGGCGTTCTTGCACGACGAGGATGCCCAGCTGTTGCTCGATCCTGAACGGGATGTCGGATTGCCCGGCCTGGTCGACGCGCTCATCGGCTTGGAGGCGGAAACGGATACCACTTTTTCTCTCGTCCTCCCGGAGGACTTTGAGGTCGAGGAACTGGCCGGAGAGAAGGTTGAGTTTGAGGTAAATGTTGAAGCCGTGTACGAGCGAATCCTTCCCGACCTTGACGATGATCTGGCGCGCACAGTCGGTAACTACGAGACGCTGGAGGATCTGAAGAACTCGCTCCGCGGCAGGCTCGAGGAGAAGAAGCGGGCCCAGGCCGAGAGCAACTACGCAGAAGAGATCCTGAAGGCCATCATCGAGCGGGCTAAGGTGTCGTACCCATCCACAATGGTGGAGGAAGGGCTCGACGATGCAGTCGACAGCTATGAGCGAGAGATCGAACGGCGCGAGCACATGATGCTGGAGGACTATCTTCGGATCCAGGGGAAGACGATGGAGCAGCTGCGCGAGGAACTCACGCCGCAGGTGAAGGAATCGATCGAGCGGTCTCTCGTGCTGGGGGAGGTCGTCGAGCAGGAAGCGCTCGAAGTGAGCGACGAGGCATTGGATGTGCAGATTGCCGAATCCAGCGAACTGTACGGCGAGAAAGCCGACGAGGTCCGGGCTGCCCTGAGTGAACCTGCGGGACGGCGAAATGTCCGCAACCGCATGCTGGCGAACCAGGCTATTGATCGACTGGTCTCTATAGCTAAGGGAGAGCACGTCGAGTCAAGTGCCCCGGTGCAAGAAGAGACAGACGAAGAAGAGCAGGAAGAAGAAACGAACGAGGCCTAGGTCAGGGGGGATCATGCCACTAGTTCCAATGGTCGTTGAATCAACCGGGCGTGGAGAGCGCGCCTATGACATCTACTCACGGTTGCTGAGGGACCGTATCATTTTCATTGGCACGCCGATCAGCGATCAGGTAGCGAACCTGGTCGTGGCTCAGATGCTGTACTTGCAGAGCGAGGACGCAGAGAAACCGATATCGCTCTACATCAACTGCCCTGGCGGCGTAATCTATCACGGGCTGGCCATTTACGACACGATGCGGCACGTGGAGGCCCCGGTGCATACCTACGCCGTTGGTGTGACCGCCAGCATGGGGACAGTCCTGCTGGCATCGGGGGACGAAGGACATCGGTACGCCCTTCCGCACGCCACAGTGCATATGCACCCGGCAGGGGGCAGCGCGCAGGGCTATGCGCCCGATGTGGAAATTCAGTACAAGGAGCTCAAGCGGGTCGAGGATCTACTGCATCGGCTTCTGTCGAGACACACGGGGCAGCCGGTCGACCAGATCTCCGCTGATTTTGAGCGCGATCGCTTCATGACGGCCCAGGAAGCTGTCGAGTACGGCCTGGTGGACCAGATTCTGGAGCGACCCGGCGAGGAAGATTAGCAGGACACCTGCACCACCCAACCTTAGGGGCATCGTCTGGAATCCCGGGCGATGCTTTTTTGTTTCGCTTCCCCCAACAAGGTGCCCGCGGCGACGTGTGCGGGGGGCGGATGTGCGGCTCAAGCGTGGCTTCGAGACAGCCCCGTAGCAGCGCCTCTATCGCTTTCGTGACCCCGGCCCTCAGATCGCGAAGGGAAATTGAAGGGGGGAATGAGAGTCAAGACTGAGACCAGCTCCTTTCCAGGCGGCACGAGAAGGCGCTGGAAGAACCCATGGGCTGCACGAGGACAAGATTCCCACCAGTCAGTCGGTCCTGCTAGCGATACCTCCTCTCGGCTGACTCCAAAATCTGCGCGATCCGATCGGCCGCGCCAGCGGGCAGAGGTGGCGCCTGATGCGTGCTCAGTATCGAATCAAGACGTCGTCTGATGCGATCGGTCATCGTATCTGCCCCTTCAGCACTCCAGGACTCCCAGGATGCCCGGTCCATCAGTGATGGGACCCAGATCTCCTCTCGACACCGTTCCGCCGTCTCCCTCTCGGCAAGGAAGTGCCCGCCAGGACCTACGCTATCGATCAGGTCGAGCATCAGGGTGTCGTCGTTTATTTCAATGCCACGCAGGATGCGTCGCGTCATAGCAATAATCTCGTCGTTCATCACCAGCATCTCCAAGGAGCCGATGTCGGCGCAGTCCAGGAAGCCGACGTCGTGGACCAGCGCTGCACCGCTCAGGCCAGACAGGAGGACTTGAATGGCACTCTCGATCGCCGCTTGCTGGTCAGTCGCCTTCGACTCCGAGGCTCCGGCCGTACCCATGTAAGGCACGCCGAGGAAGCGACAGACATCGGAGACGGCGGCAGCGTAGAGACTCATCTCCGGACCGCCGTAGGCCGGTCTTGCCGTGCGCAGATCGGTCGGCTGAGGGGCGCTACCGATGCATACGGACGAGCCCGGCTTCTTAAGCTGAGCAATGGCTAGACCGCTCAGCATGCCAGCCAGCGTGACGATCATCGTGCCGGCGCCTGTGATTGGCGCGGTGCTGCCGGCGGAGCCCCCTCCAAGATAGACGACGGGCAGACCGCGTTCCACGGCCCAGAGCACGTTAGCTACATCTTCGCGCGTGTGCTGCAGTGGGGATTGAAAAGTGGCAAACAAGGCCAGGAATGGCCGATCACGTAGTCGCTCCTCATCGCCAGCGACGGCCACGGCGATCTGGTAGATATCGGACACGTTATCCGGCGAGTAGGCCCAGGGCAGCACGGGCTTGGCGGTGTTGGTCACCATCTCGGCGAACTCGTACACGGGAGATAGCTCTGGCGTGACGTCGTCGATCAAGGCCAACCCCATCACATAATCGAGGTTGTCGAGGGCATCGCAGACCAGGGCGGCAAGGCCGGGGTCGCCGCGCCTCGCCTTGCGGCGCCCTCCGGTCTCGGGATCAATGAAGTACGTGCACGTCGGTCCAGGTCCGAAATGCACGGAATCGACGGCTGGCTGATCAAGTGCGGGAGAAGTGACTTCAACCAGGTAGCGTTTGTCTTGACTACGGTCGTCGCCGACGGGTCGACCCCATAGAGAGAAGGAAGCCGGCGCGGAGGCGACGGCATCCTGGATGATGCCGGCCGGGATCCGAACGTTGACGCCCTGGACGGAGGCGCCGGCCCTGGCCAACAGGTCACGCGCCTCTTCGTTCATGACGTCGACCCCGGTTCGATGCAGGCACTCCAGCGTGGCCTCGCATATCCTCTCAATCTGACGGTCGCCCAGGACGCGAGTCTGAGGCATCTGAGGACTGCTCGAACGTGTGACAGATCTGTTCATGGCTCCCTCCCAGTTCTTGTCTCTTGAGACGGACTGACTACCCCCTACCACGGGCCTTAATCACAACCAGCGTCCGGGTCATCTCATTCTGCGTGATGGAGACAGCCTCGTCAACGCCCATGCCCGGTCGGGCCATGACCATTGTGGGCTGGGTCGCCAGGGCCACGTGGGCGGCAACCCGCGCGGAGATATCGGTCTCCGCACAGCTTCCCCCCAGGAAGGAATCGATGCCGGCACGTCTACAGGCCAGGACAGCCTCGACCGTGTCGGAAATGCTTCCCAGGTCTGGCATCTTGATCTGGATCATGTCCACAGCCTGCGCATCGGCGAACGCATGGATGTCATCCAGCGTGTTCGCCCATTCATCCGCCACAATCTGTACCGCCATGTTCCGGAACTGAACGTACTCGCGCAGGGTCTTCATTGCCTCAATCTGAGCGGCACGGCTCTCCAGTATCATCGGGCTCTCGATTCGGAGCGTGTACGGCTGTACAGACGACTCCAGTCGGTACAGATATCCGAGGATGCGACCCAAGTTGTTCTCGTATATTCGGCCCAGGGCGCCGTGGAGGTCCAAATGAATTGACGGTCGGTAGTCTGCCCCGCCGAGCTCCTCGATTCGACCCTTGAGCCAGCGTACGTAGGACACAAGCTCCTCTCCGTCCTGGCCCAGGTCCGTAGGGATATCCTCCACCAGGGCGTGGGGGAGCGAGTCGACTCGGCGGACGATCATCTTGTCCGCATTCTGTCGGCGCTCCGCACCGCTCTGGGCGTGGATAGGAACCGAGCGGCCTGGCTCAGGCAATTCCCACTCATGCGCGATGACCTCCGCCATCGTCAGATTCCGGGTCGAGGCAACTGCGGCGAGCAGAGCCTGGCTGACGCCGTAGCGCACGGCGGTGTGCAACGGGCGCTGCCGGGTCTCGTAGCGCCTGGGCGGCCGCTGCCGGGCCTCCCCTCTTTCGTGCTCGGTCCCCTCGGGGCGCAGGAGGCGAAGCGGGGCCGTCAACAGATCACGACGGGATAGTCCCGCGTCCCCGCCGACCGCGCGACCCTGTCGCGCGGAGGCTTCCTCCTGTCGAGGAACACGCACTCTCACCTCCTGGCGAATTGCATCGATCTGAGCAGCCATCTCCCGAAAGGTCGTCACCTCTCGGCCCTCCAGCAAGGGGGCGACCTGGCGATGGATGGCACTCAGTCCGTCGGCGGTCCGAAAGATCGGGTCACGTCCCGCATGCCCGGCGTAGGCGACAGCGACACAATCGCCCCAGGCAACCGATGTTCGGGGTCGTAGCTCGGGCTGTGTGTCCTCCAGCAGCAGGCCTACCGACACGGCCTCGGCGACCTCTCGAGTGTACCGGAAACCTCCCGTCACCGGCTCGGCTGCATATTGCTCCGAAACAGGCAGCGGCCTGTCCTGCAATGCCGCCAGGTCCGTGGCGTAGTAGGCACCAGTAGCGGGCGTCGCCAGCACTCTGATGATCTCAGTCATCGTAGCGGCTTCCCACGATTTCTGCCCAGTGATCGCCGAATAGGTGCTTCAGTGGGCATTGCCGCAGGGACAGGGAATGACATAGAAGTCGCACCATTGTCACCGCTCCTTCGCGATGCATTGTTTGCACATAATCCGCAACAGACAGATCTCATCGACTCAGGATCCGGACGAAAACCGTCGCTCCCGCGCGTGTTCACGTGGGGCCGCGACTGAGCACCATCACTCCAGGACGTGGGCTGCGCGAAAGAAGTTCACAAGTAGTCTGCGGCCATCAGGCACAAGCTGCGGGTAACCGGCGGGATAGATCCGTTGAATGAGGCAGTTGTGATGATCGGAGGGGTGAGATATGTATGCCTCGGGGTGAAACTGCGTGCCGTAGACCATGGTACCGGATCGGTGGAGGGCCTGGATGCGACAAGTCCCGGTTGATGCCAACACCTCAAAACCCTCGGGGACGCTCTTCACCTCACAATAGTGGGCTTCAAGGAACACAGGCGCATCAAACCCGTCGAACAACGGGTCGGAGCGGAGAATCTGCACGGGCGTATAGCCCCACTCCTTGAAGTAGCCCACAGCAAAGCCGCCGCCGACATCCCCTTCATCAGCCTCCAGGTCCCGCATCGGGGCCACCGTCACCCCATGGGCCAGCGCGATGAATTGTAGGCCCCCGCAGAGGCCCAGAATAGGCAAGGACGCCGCGCGAACGATTTCCCGAAGCGGCTCAAGAGCGACCTCTTCGTACTGATCCCAATCGGTGACATTCCCGCCAAGCACCAGCGCTTCCACGCCCGTGGCGTCAAGCCACTCCTGGGTGACCTCGTCGTAGCGCCGTATCCTGCAAACCGCACCGGAACACTCCTCCAGACGGCGTTGCAGGTCCGCACAGTAGGCTTCGTGTAGTCGGGCTCCTTGACCTGCGCTCGCCGCGCAAGGAGCACCCCGCCGCACGGCCTCGCCGTGCTCCATGTCAATGAAGCAGATCACGGTATGACACATCCCATCTGCGCGTCATTCCTGCCAGCAATAAGGGACAGGGTATCCGCCGACCCTGTCCCTTCATGAGAGAACCGGCACACTGGCGTGAATGATCGTCAACGGATGTCAATCACCTCGTGGCCTTCGATGCCCTGGAGGACCGCCAGCAGCTCCGCTTGGGGAACGTCCCGCACTTTGAAGACGCAGTCCCAGTGATCCGGGTCCTTGGGCGTGGGGACGCCTCCACTGGCATAGATGCCCCAGCCCTGCTTCGATATGGCACCCGTCACCTTGGCCAGCTCTCCCTTTCGGTTAGGCATCCTCACCGTAGCACGAACGCCAGCGACGGTTCCACCCAGCAGGGCCGTAAGCTGAGCCATCATATCAATCTCGGTGATGATCCCAACCACGACGTTGTCTTCCATCACCGGTAGGGAGCCGATCTTGTGTTCTATCATTTCTTGGGCAGCTTGTTCCAGCGCAAGGTCGGGCTCCGTCGTGATCACATTCTCACCACGCACCATCACGTCCTCGACCGTCATGTTGGACAGTAACCTTGTGATCTCCCAGACATTCAGACTGGCGAGCTCGGTTGGCGGAATTCGCATCCGCTCCCGGGTGACCAGTCCCATCAGTTGCTTTCCCTTCCCCACCACAGGTAGATGCCGCACGTGCGTCTCGGCCATGATGCCCTGAGCCTCGACAATGGACATTCCTGGGTCCACCATGACAGGGTGTCGGGTCATGTAGTCTCTGACAAACATGTGATTTCTCCTTAACCTCAGTCAGTCGTAACAACCGGGTCCATCTGGCGCAGCTCGTCCAGCGGGATATGGCAGTAGATACGGTGTTCGTCGGTGTTGTACTGCCACGGCGGTGCCTTCTCTTCGCAGATCTTGCCGCCGTCAGGTAGCATGTCCCGCCGCGGGCATCGGGTATGGAAAACGCATCCACTGGGTGGGTGCAGTGCACTGGGCACCGTTCCGCTCAGTCGGATGTGCTTCTGCTCCGCCGTGGGGTCAGGGATCGGTACAGCAGACAGCAGCGCCTCAGTATACGGCTGGTAGGGCGGGGCATAGATCGCCTCGGCGGGGCCGATCTCCACGATGTGTCCCAGATACATCACCGCCACGTAGTCAGAGAAGAACCGCACCACACTGAGGTCGTGGGCAATGAACATCATCGTCGTGCCATACTCCTGCTGAATCTCCATCAGGAGATTCAGGACAGCGGCCTGCACCGACACGTCGAGGGCCGAGACGGGCTCATCGCAGAGAACCAGGTCGGGTCGGCTGGCAAAGGCGCGCGCAATGCCGACGCGCTGCTTCTCGCCGCCGCTTAGCTGCCGCGGTAGGCGCTTGTAGTAGCTTTCGTCCAGGCGCACTGCGTTCAGGAGCCGAACGACCTCGTCCCTCACCTCGCTGGGGGGGACCGCGTTGAAGCGGCGCAACGGACGGCCGATCTGGTGACCGACCGTGTACGACGGGTTCATCGTCGAGTCAGGATTCTGGAAAACCATCTGTAGTTCTCTGATGAGTTTCACGTCTCTCTCAGAGACAGGTTTGGTGATATCAAAGCCTAGAAAATCTGCTTCCCCTCCTCTGGGCGTCTCCAGGCCGATGATGGTCTTGGCCAGCGTGCTCTTCCCGCAGCCAGATTCGCCGACGACGCCCAGGGTCTTGCCGGGGGGTACCTCAAGGCTCACCTCATCTACGGCCTTGACGTACCGTTTCTCGCCGGCGCCGACCAAGCTGAGGAGGGCCTTGGATTCCTGCGTGTAGTAGGTCTGGAGATCCTGCACGCGGATGATCGGCTCCTGGCCTTCTTCCTCCGCGCCCAAAGCAAGCTCCGGTACCAGCCCTTTCGGCGGCCGCCAGGCCCCGGCGTCGATCTCCTCGGAGTAGAAGCAACGAGCTCTGTGTCCTTCCTCAATCTCACGCAGCGACGGCTTCTCGCTGTAACAGCAATCGGTTGCATAATCGCAGCGGGGGGCAAAGACGCAGGCGCCCGTGGGCCGGTCTTTAGGTGCGGGCACACGCCCCCGTATCGGGTACAGGATACTGCTCTCCTTTGTGGCGCCCAGCTTCGGGACGCACCGCATGAGGCCCTGGGTGTAGGGATGCAAAGGGCGCTTGTAGATGCTTTCAACGGAGCCAACTTCGACCATCTCGCCCGCGTACATCACGCCGACGTGATTGCAGACGCGCGCAACGACGCCCAAATCGTGCGTGATGTAGACAATGGCCGTGTCAAAATCTCGCTTCAGGTCCTCGATCAAGTCCAGGACAACGGCTTCCACCGTCACATCGAGGGCCGTCGTGGGCTCATCCATGATGAGCAGGGCAGGATTGTTGAGCAAGGCCATGGCGATCACGACCCGCTGCTGCTGCCCCCCGGAGATCTGGTGTGGATACCGGCTCATCACGTTGGCCGAGTCAGGCATATAGACCCGGTTGAGCATGTCAATGGACTTCCGCCACGCTTCTTGCTTCGGCATGTCTCTGTGGACGGTCAGCACCTCAGCCAGCTGATCGCCAATGGAGACCGAAGGGTTTAGAGCCTGCATTGGGTCCTGATACACCATGGAGATCTGATCGCCACGGAGCTTTCGCAACTCATCCTCGGAGCGTCCAACGAGTTCTCGCCCCTGGAACTTGATGCTCCCGCCCACGATCTTGCCATTGGCGCCCAGGAAGTCCACAATGCCGAAAGCAACGGTGGACTTGCCGCAGCCCGATTCGCCCACGACGCCGAAGGTCTCCGCACGGTGCACCTCGAAGGAGACATCGCGCACGGCCTCCACGTCTCCGTAGCGTGTCTCGTACGAGATGGCTGCGTTCCCAACCTTCAGGATCGGCGCGTGAGCTTTTTCCATTGTCGTCATGGTAGCTTCCTCTCTCTACTGATACCGCGTGGACTCCTCGCTCAGCCCATCAGCGAAGAGATTGAGCCCTACCACCAACGAGCCGATCGCCACTGAGGGCCATAGGGCCGCCCAGGGACTGCCGGACAGGATGTACTGCCGGCCCTTGGCGACCATACTGCCCCAGTCTGGCGACGGGGGGGGTAAGCCCAGGCCGAGGAAACCGAGCGTACCCATAGCGAAGATGGCGTAACCGACACGCAGCATGGCATCCACGATGATGGGCCCCCGGGCATTAGGCAGAATCTCCACGAACATGATGTACCATGGACTCTCTCCTCGCACCTCGGCCGCTCGGACGTAGTCGCGGGTGCGAATGTCGAGCGTGAGGCTGCGCACAAGCCGAGCGATGCCGGGGGTGCCGACGATGGCAATAGCCAGAACGACATTGGTGGCCGAGGCTCCAACTGCGGCAATGATGATCATGTAGAGCAGCACGACGGGGAAAGCCATCATGGCATCCAACAACCGCATCACGACCTCATCGACCCAGCCTCCCAGGTAACCGCCCATCAGCCCGAGCGTCGACCCCGCGAGCAGGCCCAGCAGCACGCCCCAGATCGCAGTTCCCAGTGGGAGCCAGAACTTATCGGTGACGGGCAACATCACAAGCACGACGCGCGCACCATATATCAGACGCGCCCACAGGTCCCGACCGAGACTGTCCGTCCCTAGCGGGTGCTTGGCCGACGGGCCTTGGTTCTGTGCCGTGTAATCCTGCTCCGTCGCGGTGTACGGGGTCAGCAGAGGAGCAAAGATAGCCACGAAGATCCAAAAGAGGATGATGACTAGGCCTATCACAGCTATCTTGGATTCGAAGATGATCGACATGCCCTCCCAAAGCTTCTTCAGCCGCGATGGCTGCGCAGCTGCCTTGGGCATAGCCTTTTCACTTACTGCCATAGCTCACTCCTTCAGTATCAGATTCAGGGCTGAGTTGGGATACGCGGTGCGGGCCAGGCGCTGCTATCACGGTCTGGACGGCATCCCGCAAGCCATTCAGGGCGGTCCAGGGCGCTGAGGCCCGGAGCACCCTCACAGCAATATCGTGGGGCCTGGTCCGCAGACGTTCATCCCTGACCCCCACCTGTCCCTAACCAAAGCGGATACGCGGGTTCAGGAACGTGTAAAGGATATCGGCCAGAAGCTGAGTAGAAACCGCGACCGCCACGAGAATCATCGCGCCGCCCTCAATCGCGTTGAAGTCCTTAAACAAGGCTGAGTCCAGGATGTAGCTACCCAAACCAGGGTAACCAAAAATGACCTCGACGACGACGATCCCGCCCAGCAACCAGTTCACGTGCAGCATGATCACTGTGATAGGCGCCATCAGAGCGTTGCGAACGGCATGCTTGAAGACAATGCGGCGGTAGGGCAGGCCCTTTAGGAACGCTGTGCGGATGTAGGGTTCCTTCATCACCTCCGCCATGCTGGCCCTGGTGATGCGCAGGACGTAGCCCAACTCGATCAGCGTCAATGTAGCCACCGGCAGGATCAGCATCATGGGCCGCTCCCACGGGGCCTTCTCGCCGAATACAGTGGCACCCGGTACCAGGTCCAACCAGAAGGCGAAGATTAGAATTAGGAAGATCCCGGTGACGAACTGCGGCGTCACGGAGAACATCATGCCGCCAATGGAAAGGATTCGGTCCACGGCCTTGCCCTGATTGAGTCCTGCGATGAGGCCTAGCACCAGTGCCAGGGGCATCACAATCACGAAGGCGATACCCGCGAGCACCAACGAGTTGCGCAGCCGGGTGAATAGCAGGTCCGCCACCGGTCGACCGGTGCGGAGCGACAGGCCGGGGTCCCCTCGGACCAGGCCCTTCTGCAGGGGAATGTACTCAACAGGTCCACCGGTGGCAGCAAGCCATCCGGATCCTGGCACAAGTTGCCAGACAACCTTGCCCGTCCCCTTCTCCCACTGGACGGCGTGATTCTTCGTGTCGACGCCCCAGAAAACCCTGGCGACGCGCGCCCCCTGGGCAGCTTCGCTGCGGACGATGGCGCGTCCGGTCTCCTCCAGCACGCTGGCAGCCGTGGCCAGACTCTGCCGACCGTCCCCCGTATTGCCCGCTCGAAGGGCTTCTACTGCTTCAAAGAGCGGTCCGCTCAACTCAGGCACGTCACCCTCCAGCGCTTCCGCGATCGCTTCCAGGACACCCGGCAGGATAGCCAATCGTGCTGAGTCCAGAGACGTCTGGGCAGGGTCAGAAAGCTTCTCCAGGACATCGGCTGCCAGTTCATACTGCTCGGCCTGGAGAGCCTCTATGAGAGTCCCCAGAGAGCCAATGAGCTGATCGAGCGTCGCGGTGGCACCTTCAAGCGTTGTGCGGGCTGATGCGACATCCCCGGATTCGAGGGCCGCGGACGCTTGCTGCAGATGCTCCACGAGGGTTGGATTCACCCCTCGAAGGATCTCAACAGCCCTGCCCAGTTGCCGTGCCATGGACTCCAGCTCAGTCTGTCCAAGCTCGTCGGCTGCAGGATCCGACAACTGGTCATACAGAATAAGAACCCGAATCAAGTCATTCTTTCTGGCGACGCTGTCTGCCATGTCCACAAAGCTGATCTTCTTGCGCAGGGCCTCGGGATCAACCATGGCCTCAAGCGCACCCTCAGGGCCTTCCAATGCAGCAGCCAAAGCCTCCGGAGACTGATCCCTACTGCCCAGGATCTGCAGGATCTGGTCCAGCTCCCCCAGAATGGCCTGGCGGTCCGCTTCAGAGAGCCGTTCGTTTTCGACCAACTCCGCTCGGTACGCCTGGAGACGCTCGCTTTCGACTGAGGGATCCTTGACGCCCCATCGGTCATTGTCAAGCTCCTCTTCGACGCTGCCGTCCGGCTGACGCTGTTGCGCAACCAAGTCCTCGCCCTCCATCTGCCAGCGGATCAGCGATCCATCATCCTCAACGGCCCACCATTCTCTAAACCCGTCCTCACTGGTGATCTGTCTTGCCGGCATGCCTATCTTGGAGCGAGCGCGCCAATCGGTCCCGACCAACCAGTTGAAATAGCGCACGTAGAAGGGCTCGTCCAACCCCTGCTGGTTCAGGAAGGAAGCCTCCTGCTCTGGCGTGATATGGATACCCAGAACGTTACGGGCCACATTGCCCGGCGCTGCCTCCGTGATAAGAAAGACGGCGATTGACACGAGCAGCATCGTCAGCAGCATTAGCAGCAGCCGCCGAATGATGAATTTGGCCATAGGGACACTCCTTTAGGTGGCGTCAGGACCCGGACTTGGCCGAAGAAAAGCGGTACGGGCCAAGGTTGAGATTGGGATTTGCGGGACGTAAGAACGTCTCACCTGCCCAATCTCATCCCTTAGCCTCTGATCCTGACTCTTGAGCCTGGGCCCTTTAAGTGGAACCGCCTAGGCCTGTTCCTTCCAGACCTCGTTGAACATCATGTAGTAGGTCGGGTGGAGTGGCACATTGTGCAGATCTGTGCCATAGACGTACCAGATGTTACGCCAGAAGGGGACACCGATCGAGCCACGCTCGTACTGGATCCGCTCCAGCTCGCAGAAGATTTCCCGACGGGCTTCGACGTCCAGTGTGCCGTTCGCCTCGGTCAGCAACTCTGAGAACTCCTCGTCGACCCATCGGGTCTCGTTCCACGAGGCGGGGTTGCCCTCCGCGTCAGCAATGTAGGCCAGGTTGAGCACCATGGTCCCAAGCGGACGGTGCGTCCACGGCGTGATACCGAGTGCGACCTCAGTCCACTGCTCCCAGTACTGGCTATTGGGCATGGTATTGAGGGTGATGTTGAAGCCCCCTGCAGCAGCGTCCTCCTTCAGGATCTCGGCGTAGGATACGACGTCACCCCAGCCACTGCCGACCGCCAGCTCGACATCCAGTCCGTCTGGATAACCCGCGTCGGCCAGGAGCTGCTTGGCCTTCTCGGGATTGTACTCGGGAACGGGCCTGTCGCAGTACTCGGGATGGACGGGCGCGACGTGGAAATCCTCACCCGGCTGACCCTCACCGAAGTACGCCAGGTTGAGGATTTTCTCATGGTTCTGGCAAAGCTTGAGCGCCATGCGCACGTCGTTATCGGTCCAGGGATCCATGTCGACTCGCATGCGGAGCAGGCGGGTCTGACCAGTGGTGATGCCCTTGACAACGGCATCATCGCTGTCCTTGAGCGCCAGGAAAATGTCGGTGCCGCCGAGGTCGCCCAGGTCAAGCAGGTCAACCTCACCAGCCTGCATCGCCGCGATCCAGGCCGACGTCTCCGAGCCCATGTCGATGAACTCCATCTCATCGAGATAGGGAAGCGGTTCACCATCCGCGCCGTCCTGCCAGTAGTCGTCCCGGCGCTTCAGCAGCACACGCTCACCCTCGCTGTACTCCTCGAGGGTATAGGGGCCCGTGCCATGCGGCGCCTTGAGAAAATCGCCTTCGAAGGTGCGATGGTTCAGCACCAGCGCCGGGTAGTGGAACAGGTGTTCCGGGACGGCGATCTCAGCCGTGTTCAGGTGCAGCTTGACGGTGTAGTCATCCACCTTCTCGATGCCATCGGGGCTGAGGTAGCCGCTCATCAGGCCCATGATCGACGAGCCTACGTCCTCATCCAACCACTCGTTCATGGTGAAGACCACATCATCGGCGACAAACTCGTCGCCGTTGTTGTGCATCACGCCCTGGCGGAGGTTGAGCGTCCATTCAGTCAGGTCGTCACCGACCTCCCAGCTCTCCAGGAGCCAGGGGTGAGTGATGTTGTCGCCGTCAGTATAAGTGAGGTATTCAGCCACCTGACGGAGCTGGTTGGACGGGGAGACCCAGGAGAACTGGGCAGGATGGGTGACCTTCTGGACCTGCGAGGCGACACGGAGGGAGCCACCACGCTGGGGGCCTCCGGCTGGCTTCTCGGTGGGCTCGGGTGCCTCAGTGGCTGGTGCCTCAGTGGGCGCCTCCGTGGCTTGAGGGCCGCACCCGGTCACGAAGGCACCCGCTGTGGCTGCAGACATCCCCAGGAGCGTGGCGTTGCGCAGGAACTCACGGCGTGATATCCTTCCATCTCGGTAGAGCTCCTTCAACTCCGGGATGTACGGATGTGCTTCGTTCCTCTCTTCCTTCTTGATGATCTCCATCAGCTACTCCTCCTAGTACTATGTTCAGGCCTTGTCAGAGCGGCGCGCTTGCCGCTTGCGCCGTTACAACTGAAGGGTTCGCTTCCTCACCACCTCCTCTCTTGATTTCTTGCCCTTCTTCACGGTTTGCTCAGGGGATGGGCTGTCGTCACGGATAGTCATACATCGAGTAACATCCGGCATGTAGGTAGAATCCGATTATACTGATGCCCAATGAGGTGTCAAATCAAGGGAATTAGCCTCCACGACTGCTTTCAACAGTCCGAACCAAGGGCAGCGACCGCTGACTGCTTGACAACCTCCGGGGATTGACTACAATATACCAGAATTTCAGATTAATGCAATTCTCGTGAGACACTTCTTTTCGCCCGACTTGGAGGTCCCTATGCGATCTCAGCTGGCTGCCACCACACTGGTGGACGATGTTACAGAGGAAATCCGGCGGATGATCCTGACGGGTGAGATCAACCCCGGCGAGTTCCTGCCGACCCGAAAGGAACTGGCGGCGCAGTTTGGGGTCGGGCTATCGACCGTCCAGGAGGCCATACAGGCACTTTCTGCCGTGGGGATGCTGGAATCCCGGCCTGGCAAAGGGACGTGGGTACGCGAGGATGCTCTAGATGGGCTTTTCCACCCAGAGGCAGTCCGCGCCCGGCTCGGTGAGCTGAATGCCGAGAAGGTCTACGAGGCAAGGGGGGTCATCGAGATCGCCCTGACGGAGATGGCGGCGGAGCGCGCCACGGGCGAGGATGTCGAGCGCATCTGGGTGGCACTGCAGGAGATGGAGAGCTGTGTGGACGATAACCAGGCCTTCCTGAACGCAGACCTCGATTTTCACCTGGCAGTCGCCCGTGCCGGCAAGAACGAGTTACTAGAACAATTCTACCATCTTTCGCGACGGCTGGTCGCCACCGTGATCAGCGAGATCCTCAAGCTGCCCGGCGTCAAGCGGGACTCGATCCCCTATCAGCGAGCCATCATTGAGGCCATAGCAGAACGGGATCCTCAACAGGCGCGGAGAGCTGCCGTCGAGCATATGGCATATGTCGACAGGCTGCTCAATACCCGAGAGCCGAGCTGAGCGCGGATGATCGGCAGACTACAACAGGGAAGGTGAGAAGATGCCAAACACGGTCGGTTGGCGACAGAGCAATGGGCCGTACGCACGGATGGGCGCGCAGACGTGCGAGCAGATCCACATGGCCAGCCTGGAGATTCTGGAACGGGTGGGTATCGAGGTACATGATGAGAAGACCCGCGAGATTCTCGGCGACAATGGGGCCGCCGTGGATGCGCTACGCGTGCGGCTCCCGGTCACCATGGTCGAGCAAGCACTCAGCGTCACGCCGTCCCGCCTTACCCTTTGCGACAGAAAAGGACATGTAGCCATCCGGGCCTGGGGGTACGAGACGGCTTTCGGCGGCGGCTCTGACTGCCTTTACGTGCTCGACCACCGGAGCGGCAAGCGCCGCAAAGCAGTCCTGCAGGACGTGCGGGAGGCCGTCACCTTGATGGACGCCTTGCCCGAGATCGATTTCGTCATGTCCGCCTTCTTACCCTCGGACGTGGAACAGCAGGTCTACGATCGGTATCAGATGGAGGTGATGCTGAACAACACCACCAAGCCGATCGTGTTCGTCACGCCGGACTTCGAGGGTTGCGTCACGATGGTGGAGATGTGCGAGGTCGTCGCCGGCGGGGCCGAACCCTTCCGGCAGCGACCGTTTGCCACGTGCTATATTAATGTCACCTCGGGGTTGGTGGCGAACGAGGAAGCGACACAGAAGTGCATGTACCTGGCCGAGAGAGGATTGCCGATGCTCTATATCCCCCTCAACGCCGGGGGCGTCAATGCACCTACAACGACCGCCGGTTGCATGGCCACGATGAACGCTGGGTCTCTTCTGGGCATCGTTCTTGCACAGCTGGTGCGCCCGGGCACGCCCGTGGCTGTGCCCGGCTGGAACGGCGGGCCTTACAATCTGCAAACGATGGTAGGGAACTACGTGCTCGCCGACGAGCAGGGGGTCGCGACATCGATGGGTAAGTTCTACGACCTCCCGGTGTTCGGTCTTGGTGGCTCGACGGATTCCAAGGTCTTGGATCAGCAATGTGCCGCGGAAGCCACGATCAGCCTGTTCACCGCGCATCTGAACGGAGCCAACATCGTTCACGATTGCGGGTTCATGGACGCCGGAATGCAAGGTTCTCTGCAGCTCCTGGCAATCGACAACGACCTGATCGGCTTCATTCGCGCGGCAACGGCCCCCGTCTCGGTGACTGAAGAGACGCTGGCTCTCGACGTAGTCGAGGAGTTGGGGCCGGCGGGAGATTACCTGGCCCACGGGCACACGTACGAGCACTTCCGAGAGCCATACTACTCCGATCTGGCAGACAAGCGCCAGTACGATGACTGGGTCGCCCAGGGCGGGACCACGATGGAAGAGCGGGCTGCCGATCAGGTAGACAAAATCCTGGAGAGTAACGAGCCGGAACCGCTGCCTGAAGACGTGCGTGCAGCGTTGCGCGAGATCGTCGACCGAGACACGGAGCTGGCGGGCGACGGCTAGCGCCAGTCAGCGAGTTAGCCACCTTCAGAACGAGGAGGTAGGATGCACGAAGAAGCGCGATTCTTCATGCGGGAGGCCTGGACATATGACGCCGACGCCGAGCCGGCGCCTCGCGGAGACTCGGACGTAGGGTTCGATACGCGAGCGCTGCACGCTGGTTTCGACCCTCTAAAGGACGTAGCGGCCTTCCGCTCGTTCGTGCCGCCCATCGTGCAGTCTATGACGTATCCGTACGAGCGATTCGACAAGATCCCGTATCCAGTCTACGGTCGAACGAAGACGCCCACAACGGCGGTGCTGGAAGAGCGGCTAGCTTCGCTGGAAGGCGGAGAGGCCTGCGTCACGGCGTCCTCCGGTTCCCAGGCCCTGTTCAACCTGGTATTCACGCTGGCTCGTCCCGGGGACAACGTTGTCACCAGCCTCAACATCTACGGTGAGGGCTACAAACAGGCGGCAACCATCTTCCCGGAACGGTGTGGCGTCGACTTCCGGTTCGTCGAGGATCCGGGTGACCCCCGTTCTTGGGGCGCGGCCATCGATGAGAAGACGAAGCTCGTGTGGGTCGAGACACCGAGCAACCCTTGCCTTTTCGTCACGGACATCGCCGCCGTCGCTGATGTGGCCCATGCGAGGAACGTTCCGCTACTGGTCGACAACACCACAGCGACAGCCGCTCTCCAGAAACCGCTAGAACTGGGCGCCGACATGGTGCTGCTATCCATCACCAAGTTCCTCTGTGGCAACGCCAGCGTGCTAGGTGGAGCTGTCGTTGGGCCGGAGATACTGGTGGAGGACGTGCGCTGGAACACGACAGAGTTTGTTGGCGCTGTTCTGCAACCGTTCGAGGCTTGGTTGACGCTGCAGTTCGTGGAGACGCTTTCGCTGCGCATGGGGCGTCACAGCGCAAATGCGCAGGCCGTGGCCGAGTTCCTGGCAGGCCATCCGCGCGTGGAGCACGTCAACTACCCCGGGCTTCCCAGCCACCCGCAGTACGAATTGGCACAGCGTCAGATGGCGGCGGGCGGAGGTATGCTGTCGTTCGTCGCGCCGGGTGGGAAGGAGGGAGCCGGTGGGGCTATTGATCGTTTCGAGCTGATCACGCACGCCGTGACGTTCGGCACCAGTCGCACGATCTGTATGCACCCGCCGACCATCACCCACGAGCACATGACGCCGGAGGAACGGGCCCGGGCCGGCATCGCAGACGGACTGATCCGGCTGTCGGTGGGATTGGAGAACCCGGAGGATCTGATTTCGGATCTCGACCAGGCGCTGGGTGCATAGACTCGCCACGCGACAAACGCCCGCCGGGAGCGATTGCCGGGCGGGTATGGCGCCGGAGAGCACGCAACATCGATGAGCCGCGATGGGCAAACCCAACCGTAGCGGGCCTCACCGGTCGCGTCGCCTCAGCGATGCTTGGACGGTTCCACCGAACTTTGGATGTGTGACATTGGAACTGGACCAATTGACCAACTGGTCCTGGAAGAGCGGGAGAATTCCCGCCACAACAGAGGAGGACCCTATGAAGACTGCCAACTTTCTCGCTTTTCAGTCGCCACAATTCGCCGTGTTGTCCGACGATCAGCTGCAGAAGCTCCACATGGGCGCCCTGGAGCTCCTGCGGCGGACGGGAATTCGCTTCCACCACCAGCAAGCTCTGGAGATGCTCGACGATGCCGGCGCCTTCATATCGGACGACAATCTGGTGAGGTTCCCGGCCCGACTGGTCGAGGAGGCTATTGCCTCCGTGCCGGAACGCGTCGTGATGTGCGACCGCGAGGGGGAGCCGGCGATGTGTCTGGAAGGCCAGAACGTCTACTTCGGAACGGGTTCCGACTGTCTAAACTACCTCGATCCGGAAACCGGCCAACACCGGAAATTCACGCAGGACGATCTCGTTGACGCGTACCATCTCTGCGATGCCTTACCGCACATCGATTTCGTCATGTCCGTGGGCATCCCGGATGACGTAGATCCTGATTTGGCCTACGATGTCCAGATGGCGCTGATGTTGGAACACACCACGAAGCCCCTTGTCTTCGTCACGAATGACTTGCAGAGCTGCCAACGGGCCATCGATATGGCCGCTGCCGTGGCAGGAAGCCAAGAAGCGCTGCGAGAGCAACAGCACATCCTGCTCTATTCGGAACCGAGCTCGCCCCTACAACAGTCCGAGACTGCCGTCGATAAACTCTTGCTCATGGCTGAAGCCGAACTGCCCGTGGTCCATTCACCGGGGCCACTGATGGGGGGCACGGCGCCGATCACGATCGCTGGCGGGCTGGTGATGTCCCTGGCGGAGATCCTGAGCGGCCTGGTTGTCCACCAGATGATGAACCCCGGAGCGCCCTTCATCTTCGGGGCAGGGCTCCATCATATGGATATGAAGTCGGCGCAGATCTGCTATGGGGGACCAGAGTTCCAACTCACAAAGGCCGCAGTCGCCCAACTGGGTCGGTGGTACCGGATGCCAACGTGGGGCTACGCCGGTTGCTCCGATGCCAAGGTCATGGATGAACAAGCCGCCGCTGAGGCGACTTTGTCCGTCCTGATGGCAAAGCTCACCGGCGCCAATCTGGTCCACGATGCAGGCTATATGGAGAGTGGACTCACCACCTCGCTGGAGATGATCGTGCTCACGGACGAGCTGGTGGAGATGGCCGACAGCTTGATCAACGGCATCGAGGTCACCGACGAGACGCTGATGCTGGATGAGCTTCATAACGTGGGCCCGGGCGGGCACTTCTTGAACACGGATGCGACGATGGAGCGCTTCCAGGATTTCTGGTATCCTGATTTGATGAGCCGGGAGATTCGAGATACGTGGCTGGAGCGCGGCGCGACCACGCTCGGTGATCGGCTCAATGAGAAGGTGAAGACGATTCTTCAAGAGCACAGACCCGAGCCCCTGTCGAAAGAGAAGAAGGCGCGCTTACAGGAGATCCTGGAGATGGCAAGTCGGTAAGGGCTGTCGGAACTTCGGCCTGCGCAGCGTGGAATCGGTAGTTCGCAGAACGTGGTCCGTCGTCGGGGCTTCAAAGAGCCGAAGTCCGCATCGAACGTGCATTGCGACGGAGAGGTCAGGCCCGGTACGAGGGCGTTCAGGAGGCCATGATATGGCTTTAGCCTTTCGAATCCTGTCGGAGGCGCAGCGTGGGAGAATCGCGGCGGGAGCTTGCCAACTCCTGGAACGGGTCGGTGTCAAGCTGACCGAGCCCGAGGGCAGAGACCTGCTGCGCACCGCCGGCGCCCGCATTGACGGGGACCGGGTCCGCATCCCAGCGGGCCTGGTGAAGCAGGCGATCGAATCCGCACCATCTCGGATCGCCATCTACAATCGGGACGGCGTACGGGCCATGACCCTCGGCGGCAAGATGACCTATTTCGGAGCGCACACCGATGCTCCGGACGTTCTGGATCCGTGCACCGGGGCGCGTCGCAGCTGCACAGAGCGAGATGTCGCCCGCCACGCTGCTCTCATCGATGCATTGCCGTCCATCAGCTACACGACGGCATCTGGCATGGTTTCGGACCGGCCTGCGGAGCTAGGGGACCGTGTGGCGCTGGCGCAGTGCCTCATCGCGGCACAGAAGCCCGTTCTGGCTATGCCGGTGACCCCGGCGGCCCTGGGCGACTGCCATGAGATGGCTGCCCTGGCGGCAGGGGGCGAGGATGCCCTTCGTGAGCGCCCACTTCTGATTGTATACTCAGAGCCCGTTTCACCCCTGGTTCATCCAGACGATTCCATTCGCAAGCTGCTCTACTGCGCCGAACATCACATCCCGCTGGTTTACTCAGGGTACGCCGCGATGGGTGGCACGGCGCCGCTGAGTGCTGCCGCAATCACGGCACAGCTCTCGGCTGAGTGCCTGAGCGCGCTGGTGGTGCACCAGCTCAAGCGAAGGGGCGCTCCCTTCATCTTCGGCGGCATGGCGTCGGTGATGGACATGCGGACGACAGTCTTCTCCTATGGTGCGCCGGAGTTCCAACGTGGCAATGCATTGATGGCCGAGATGGCCCATCACCTTGATCTGCCCAACTTTGGGACCGCCGGAACCAGCGATGCTCAGGCGTTCGACGGGCAGGCACTGATGGAGGTTACTTCCTCGTGTATGATGGCCTCTCTTGTGGGCGCGGATCTGGTCCACGACGTGGGTCTACTGGGGAACGCGACGGTGGTCATGCCGGCGATGATTGTAGCCACGGACGAAATTGTCAAGATGGTCAGGCACTTGCTAGATCCAGTTGAAGTGAACCAGGATACGCTCAGGCTCGACCTGTTCGAGGAAATTGGGCCGGGCGGCGAGTTCGTCACGCACCAGCACACATTCGACCATTTCCGCGATGTGTGGTACCCGGAACTGCTCTTCCGGGGTGGGGCAGAGGCCTGGGACACCGGGGAGCAGGCAGCTTTGCGGCAGCGGGTAGATGCTCGGGCCTGCACGCTGATGGATCAGCATGAGCCCGAGCGTCTGTCAGAAGAGGTGGCTGACGCGATCCAGGCCGTCGCGGCACGGGCCGAGGCGGCGCTTTCGAATTAGCACCCGTGGAGTGAGCGATAGGATTATGCCGGGCCTGGCGGGTACGAAACACAGATCCACAGGGAAAGCCTGGTTCGCGACCGATCACGCGATGCGGGGCACACACTCTGGGGCCACTTGTGCTGGCTCTTTCTGGCCTGGTTAGGAGAGACTCATGACGGCGTTCACCAAGGTCGTGTCGACCGTAGACACCCATACGGCTGGAGAGTGCACCCGGCTGGTGACGGGCGGGCTGCGCCCCCTGCAGGGCGCAACGATGGCCGCGAAGTTGGCGTATGCAGAGAAATGCCTCCCGGAGGCTCCGCAACTCCTCCTGCTCGAGCCCCGCGGCCACAAGGATATGTTCGGCGCTATTCTGACCGAGCCCTGTTCAGCAGAGGCTGATGTCGGCGTGGTGTTCATGGACAATCAGGGCTACGAGCCGATGTGCGGGCACGCGATCATCGGAACAGCCACCACGGTGCTCGAGGTTGGGATGTTCCCAAAGCACGAACCCGAAACACTGATCACACTCGACACACCGTCGGGCGTGGTACGCGCTAACGCCAGCATCGAGCAGGGTTCCGTCAAGTCGGTCTCCTTCCAGAACGTGCCCGCGTTTGTCTACCGGTCCGATGTTGTGCTCCAGGTGCCGGATGTCGGTGAGGTCGCGATAGATGTCGTATTCGGCGGCCTGTTCTTCGCCTTCGTGGACGCTCGGCAGCTAGCGCTCGATCTGGTCCCGGCCAACGCCGGGCGCCTAGCCGACCTCGGCATGCGCATTCTGGCCGTCGCCAACGAAGAGATTGACATCCGGCACCCCGACCTGCCCCATATCGAGCGAATGATCGACGTGCGGTTCTACCTTGAGCCTGGAAGCGACGGCGCTGACAGCCGAAACGTGGTCATCCTGGGAGATCATATGGTGGACCGCTCACCATGCGGCACGGGCACATCTGCTGAGACAGCTCTCCGCAGTGCCCAGGGGCGTCTAGAGGTCGGCGATTCATTCGTCACGGAGAGTATCATCGGCACACGGTTCACAGGGGAGCTCGTCAGCAAAACAGAGGTCGGCGAGTTCTCGGCTGTCGTGCCGCGCATCACGGGAAGCGCCTACCTCACCGGCTTCCATCGTTTCGTGCTTCAACCGGAGGACCCGTTTCCCGCAGGATTCCAGTTGAGATAGGCCAGGTTCGCGGCCCCTCATCCGGGGCGAAACAAGAGAAGGCTAACCCCATCCCGGGCAATCTCTGGATCGATTGCTGTACCGAGACAACAAGAGGAGCAACCGTGGATCAACCTGTCGGCCGTTTCGCAGAACGGATCAGTCATCTGGCGCCGGAAGGGGCGTACGAGGTCCTGGCCAGAGCCCAGGCCCTGGAAGCCGTGGGACGGGACATCATTCATCTGGAGATTGGCCAGCCAGACGTTCCGACCTTCTCCAACGTCGCTCGGGCGGGCGTGCGGGCCATCCAGGAGGGGCGCACGCGGTACAATCCACCGTCGGGTGTCGCTGCGCTCCGGGAGGCGATTGCAGAGGACGTTGGACGTCGGCGGGGTATCGATGTGAAGCCATCGGAGGTGGTCGTAGCTCCAGGCGCCAAGCCGATGCTCTTCTTTCCCACCATGGCCCTGGTCGAGCCCGGCGATGAGGTCATCTATCCCGATCCAGGCTTTCCCACTTACGCTGCAATGATTGGCGTGGCCGGCGGCGTCCCGGTGCCCGTCAGACTGCGTGAAGAGACCGATTTCGCGTTCGATCTGGAGGCATTCGATGGAGCGATCAGCGATCGCACTCGTCTGATCATTCTGAATTCACCCAGCAATCCAACCGGAGGCGTGCTCGCGGAGTCCGTCCTGGAGCACATCGCCGCGGCCGCAAAGCGCCATGATGCGTGGGTGCTGTCCGATGAGATCTACGTGCGTCTCACGTTCGGCGGGGTGTCGGCCCCAAGCATAGCCGCGCTTGACGGAATGCGAGAGCGGACCGTGATCTGCGACGGGTTCTCCAAGACCTACGCGATGACAGGCTGGCGGCTGGGCTACGGGGTGATGCCCGAGTCGCTGGCCGAGCGGCTTGGCCTGCTGCTGACCCACTCTGTCGGCTGCACAGCGACGTTCACCCAGTACGCGGGGCTGGCGGGCCTGACCGGTCCCCAGGGACAGGTCGATGAGGTGGTCGCTGAGTACCAGCATCGACGTGACGTGCTGGTCGATGGCCTCAACGCGATCGCCGGCGTGAGCTGTCAGAGGCCCCAGGGCGCCTTCTACACCTTCCCCAACATCACATCGTTTGGCCAGTCATCCGAGTGGATGGCCGACTATCTCTTGAAGGAGGCCGGCGTGGCAGTCCTGCCAGGCACCGCCTTTGGCGTCGGAGGAGAGGGATACCTCAGGCTCTGTTTCGCCAACTCTCTGGAGAGAATTCAGGCTGCCCTGACCCGTATCGACGATGCCCTGAGCAAGCTGGACAAAGCCTGACGGCGACCCAATGCCGTCAGATGGGATCACAATCGGTAGGTACAGAGTCAGCTGAACCTATTGCAGTACTTCCTCGCTCTTGGCAAACAGCCCCCCGGTTCCCCCGGTGTGCCAGAAGAGCACCTTCTCGTCGGCGCCGAAGGCACCCCGGGAAATCAGATCGAGCAATCCGCCGAACGCACGCCCTGTGTACACCGGGTCAAGTATGAGCCCCTCTGCTCTGGCCATGGTGCGGATGGCATCCCGCTCCAGCTCGCTGACGACACCGTACCCTCCGCCAATGTAGTCATCGTTCACGTGGAAGTCGGCTGGCGCGAATGTGAGATCAAGGTTAAGGAAGGCGGCTGTCGCGGTCGTCAGATCGGCGAGGCTGCTACAGAGAGTGGGCGTCGACGGATCGACGCTGATGCCCAGAACGGAGCCCTCGAAACCAAAGACACGGGCCCCCAGGACCAGGCCGGCCTGAGTTCCCCCGCTGGAGGTGGCGAATACCAGGTGGTCGAAGCTGCGACCCTGGCGTCCACACTGCTCCAGGAGCTCGTGCATGGCTACCACGTAGCCGCTAGCCCCGGCGGGATTGCTCCCTCCGTACGGCACCACGTAAGGCCGACGTCCCTTGTCTTCGAGATCCCGAGAGACCTCGGCCATCCTGGCGTCAGCCGGCTGGTCCCCGGCCCAGACGATCTCGGCCCCGAGTAAGTGATCCAGCAGTAGATTACCCTGGACCTGCGACACAGGCTGACCCTGGAGCACCAGGACCGCATTTAGTCCGTACTTCGCAGCGGCAGCTGCCGTCTGGCGGGCGTGGTTTGATTGTGCCGCTCCACAGGTGATGAGGGTATCAGCCCTCTCGGACAGTGCTTGCCCCACCAGGAACTCGAGCTTGCGTGCTTTGTTCCCACCGGTGGCGAGCCCGGTCTGGTCATCCCGCTTGACCCAGAGCTCGGGTCCATTGAGCTGCGCGGTGAGACGGGAAAGAGGCTCCAGAGGCGTGGGCAAGTGGGCAATTCCAACACGCGGTAGATCGTCCGTGATCATCCTGACACCTCCTGGTCATTGTATGATCGGTGCATTTCCAGCAAGGGCAGCGTCGATGTATAATGGCTAAAGGAACAGAATCCAACCAGGCGCTCCGTGACGGTCGCCTCGAAGGGAGAGATATGAAGAAACCACTCCGACTCGGAGGTATGATACTCGCGGTATTGGTTTTGGCAAATTGCCCATTCTCACATCGGAACAACGCTGCTTCGTTGTTGGGGGATGTCGCGGTCGGGGGAAGAGCCATTTCGGTCGATCGGAAACCTGGCTCCTCACCCGTCATCCCGGAATGGTACGCATTCACTATTTCGTATAGCAGTCTAACAACGGAAGCGTCCACCCGGCGGTTAGAACCCGCACTGCGGCGCGCCCTAGCAGAGACTGAAGACGACCAGATGATTCGCGTCATCGTCCATCTCCACCAGGACGGAGAGGGGGCCAAGCTAGCCGAGGCCGTACCGACCCGCTCAGAGCCCCTCGAAACCCGCCAGGAGGTGGTTGCCAGCCTCATCGCGGCGGCAGACGCCGCACAGGCCCCTCTGAGGTCTCGCCTGGCCCAGGACCAAGCTGCAGGGAGAGTAGCCTCCTACAGCCCTCTGTGGATCACCAATGCCATCGCCGTCACGTCACGACCGTCCGTGGTCCAGGAGATGTCCCGGCACGACTCGGTATCCCTCATCACCCTGGACCATTGGCAGCGGTGGGTGACCCACAGTGTGGCAGCCGTCGACGTTGCGGACACTTGGCGCCACCCAGGGCAGACAGCAAGAGGCTGGCCCGAGCCCATCGAATGGAACGTGTCTCGAATCCGGGCCGACGATGTATGGCATACGTTGGGCATCTCGGGCACTGGGGCGCTGGTGGCGGGGATCGACACGGGCGTCGATTGGCTTCACCCGGCCTTGCGGACCAGTTACCGCGGGTACCACGCGCACGGACCTTCTGAACATCGGTACAGCTGGTTCGACGCCACGACAGGCGGGGCGCTCTACCCAGTGGACGGCCACGGGCACGGAACCCATACCATGGGCACCATGGTAGGGGAGGGGGGGATCGGCGTCGCGCCAGGCGCGCAGTGGATTGCCGTCAAGGTCCTTAACAATCAGGGCTACGGGTATGATTCCTGGATCCATGCCGGCCTGCAGTGGGCCATGGCGCCTGGTGGCGATCCCGCCCGGGCACCCGATGTGGTGAACTGTTCCTGGGGCACTAACGATCCTCGCCTGACAACCTTTGAGGATGACGTGAACGCACTACGGGCCGCCGGCATCCTGCCTGTCTTTGCCAACGGGAACCAGGGTCCCGGGTCGGGCACGGTGACCTCCCCAGCGTCTCTTCCTGAGGCTTTTTCCGTTGGTGCCGTGGACAGCATAGACACGGTCGCCAGCTTCTCGGGACGAGGCCCATCTCCCTGGGGGCAGGTCCGGCCCCACGTGGCCGCACCTGGCGTCCACATCCGCTCCGCTACGCCGGGAGGCACGTACGAAGAGACGAACGGCACATCCATGGCAGCGCCACACGTCTCCGCAATCGCTGCGCTGCTGCGCTCCATCAGCCCAACGTTGAGTATCACCCGCATAACGGTTGCCATCACGAGCACCGCCGTTCCTCTTGGCGAGAAGGTCCCGAACAACGACACAGGCTGGGGACGCGTTGACGCCTTTGCGGCCGCAGCGGCTGTGGCCCGTCCGGCTTTTGTCACAGGCACCGTATGGCACGTCCCGGTGGCCCATCCTGAGGAGAGACAGCCGATCCCGGGCGCCACGGTGAGCGCCACGTCGCAGGGGGGTGGTGGTGGCTCGGACAAGACCGACGCTGCGGGTGTCTATTCACTGGCTCTTGCACCCGGCGTTTACGACCTGACGGCTTCAGCGTTCGCGTACAAGCCAACGACAGTGCGGGGAATCCGGATGATCACCTCCGCCACCACCATCAGGGACATCGACCTGGCGCCGTTGCCCACGGGTACACTGGAGGTGCGCATCGTCGACGTTAGCAACGGTCAACCGGTCACAGCCACTGTGCACGTCATTGACACACCCTATACCGTGATGGCCGATCAGGGGCATTTTCCACTTCCCTCAGGCGCGTACACCGTCCGTGCGGAGCGCGTCGGTTATCGCGTCTTCACAACCACGGCAACAGTTGTCGCGGGAGAGACAACCACAAGGACCCTGGTCCTCCAACCGGCACCGTCTATTCTGTTGGTGGACAGCGGAAGATGGTATTATCAGAGTCAAGTCGGCTATTTCCGCCAGGCACTGGAGGACCTCTCCTACGCCTATGATGAGTGGCCGATACTGGACTTGCGTGAGGATGTGCCGACGGCCGCGAACCTGCTCCCCTACGAAGTCGTCATCTGGAGTGCGCCGCAGGACGCGCCCGGCTATATCGGCGCAGGGGGCGCGGTGAGTGGGTATCTGGAGGGTGGGGGGCGTCTTCTACTGACGGGGCAAGACATCGGTTTCTGGGATGGTGGAGGAACAGGCGCCGGATGGAGCGCGTACTATCACGATCTTCTCAAGGTGAGGTTCGTCGCCGACAGCGCTCCCACCAGAGTGGTCGTCGGCGAGCCCGGAGAAATCTTTGCAGGGCAGACCATCTCGATTGCGGGACCCGGGGGCGCCGACAACCAGGACTATCCTGATGTGATCTCGGTGGTCGATCTGGACGCAGCAGCTTCGGTGATGCACTACCAGAACACCGGGTGCGGGGGCGCGCGGGTGAGTACCTGTGTCGAGTACCGCGCCCTCTATCTTTCATTTGGATTTGAGGCCATCGCGGGTCGCTCGGCACGGCAGGCGGTCATGGAACGCGCCCTGGACTGGCTCGCCGCTACGCCGCCCCGCGCGGGCCTGGAGCTACGGTCAGATGCGGATCGGATGATTGGAACGGCAGGGTCACAGGTGACCCACACTATCCGCGTACGTCATACCGGACAGATCGGGGATCCGGACGAAGTGAGCCTGACGCTGGTCGGCAGCTCGTGGCCCACTCGAATGAGCGAGTCCTCTCTGATGTTGTCCCCATGCGCGTCAGCCACCGTCACCATCAGTGTGACGATTCCGGTGACAGCGACGCGGGATGTGCGGGATGTGGTCACTTTGACCGCACGCTCCACCATATCGCCGACGCTGGTCGTGAGTGAGACATTGGAGACGAAAACACCTGCATCTGTGCTCCTGGTGGACGACGACCGATGGTACGATCAGCAGTCAAAGTACACAGAGGCACTCGATGCCACCGGGACCACATACGACGTCTGGGAGACATCCACGCGGGGCGGGCAGCACGGGGCAGGCCCCACGTCGGAGACCCTGGGATGGTACCCGGTGGTGGTCTGGTGGACCGGTTATGACTGGCACGCACCGGTGACCGAGGAGGAAGAGCTAGAACTGAGAGCGTATCTTCAAGCGGGAGGTCGGCTTATGCTGTCCTCACAGGACTTCTTGTATTACCGCGACGACGGGCAGTTCACGCGGGACTGCCTGGGGCTCTTGCGCTCCACGCAAGATGTCACGCCGACGCACGTCGTGGGAGTGTCAGACAACCCGGTTGGCTCGAACCTGGGCACCTGGGCCCTTGAGTACCCTCCGGGGTATCAGAATTGGTCGGACGGCCTCACACCTGCCCCTAACGTCGGGGTCGCCTTCAGGGACCAGGAGGATCGAGGCGTCGCTCTGACGAGACGGGGCCACGACGATGCAGCACTCTTTCTGGCTTTTCCCTTCGAGGCGATCCCAGCCAGCGAGCGGTCTTTCGCCATGGAGCGCTCTATTGGATGGCTCTCCTGGCTCGGTCGCTCCACCTTTGACGCCAGCCCCAGGGGCGTCGGGATTGGCGATGTGGTGACGTACACCGTGGCCGTGAAGAACGATGGCCCGCAGCCGGTCACGGCCGAGATGTCGAACACAGTGCCGGCGCAGATCGCTCTAGAGGAGGCGTCACTCGCGGGTCCAGGCACATACGACCCTGGGGCGAGGCGCCTGTCCTGGCGGGACTCTCTCGCGCCGGGCGGGACAATCACGCTGAGCTACCGGGCAGCTGTTCTCACAGACACGGCAGATGGGGGGGAGATCGTAAACCGAGCGCACATACGACTGGAGGAGCACAGCATCTCGTTCACCCGCTCCGCCCACGTCCGCACGAATGCTCCCGACCTGTCTCCGTCGTCGTTCAGCTGCACACCTTCCACCCTGCGACCAGGGGAATCGACCACGTGCACGCTGACTCTGCGCAACGTCGGCGCCGCGGATGCAGACGCAGCCAGCGCTCGCATCTATCCCCCGGGTGCTTTGGAGATGGTGGCTACTCGCCCGGTGGGAGATCAGGGCGTGGCCGAGCAGACGGAGCAGTACATCAGTTGGAGCGGGCCGCTGCGAAAGGGGAGCACGGCTGAGCTGACGTTCCAACTACATGCAGGATCAGATCTGATTCCTTCAGTCCGACACGGAATGGCGTTCTATGAGGATGGGACGGGATGGCGAGGGGAGAGCCCTTGCTGGTTGACGGTCGATCCGCTGGAGATCTACCTCCCGCACCTGACAAGGGACGACTAAAGGTCCGTAGCAGGCGGCGTCCGCCGCTACTGAGCGAAGACGAGATAGTTCAGGCTGGCGTGGCGAACGAGCGGGTCGCTCCTTAGTCTTGCAAGAATAGGGCGCTCCTCGCCCACCGGAACCTGTAGCCGCCAGGCATCCAACCTTCCCAGGTGTTCAGGCCTAACGTCATAGCGCGCGGCAAAGGCTGCAGTTGCTGTGCCCGGCTGAAGTCCCACAATGACCTCTCCGGGCGCGAAGGGCGCCTCGCTAACGGTGGGGTCATTCGAATCCCCAATACGGTCCGGCTCCGACCAGATCCTGCCTGCCAGACAGGCGGGGTAGGGCCCCGTGGCACCGTGTGCCAGCGCAGCGTATGCGTCGATTCGGCCGCACCCGTACTCCTCGTCCCAACCGGGCGTGCCCAGGTCCACCGCGTTGTCCAGGATGGCCGAGGCAATCTCGTCCGGGGTGTACGAAGGATAGCGAGCGATCACCAACGCCGCGAGCCCGGCAGCGTAGGCAGTTGCCATGGAGGTCCCGCTCTTGTAGCAGTAGTGTTTCCCAGTGCAGCGAAAATCCGAATCCCCGGGCCAGGCCGTGCTGTAGATCCCACCGGTGAGGGGGAAGTGGTATCCGCCGGGTGCCGCGACGCTCACGTGATCACCGGGAATTGAGTTGGGAGCCCTGATATCGCTCCAGTCGGTTCCTGCCGTCCCCATGACTTGGGCGCAGTTGGCAGGAAACACGTCCTGGGGTTGGAGCGGCGGGTTGTTTCCAGCGGCGGCCATAACGATCACTCGGTTGGCAGAAGCATAGTCCACGGCCGCTTGCAGGAGCGAGGGGCACACCGAGTTGGCCCCGAGACTGAGATTGATTACGCGGGCACCGTTGTCGGTCGCATAGTAAATGGCTGATACGACATCCTCTAAGAATCCAGATCCGTCGTTGCCCAGTACTTTTAACGTTTGGATCCGTGAGCCCCAACCCAAACCAGCGACGCCTGTGGCGTTGTCCGTGGCTGCAGCCGCGATACCGGCCACGTGAGTGCCATGACCATAGTCGTCCTCGATCGTTTCAGTAGGCCCTATCGGTTGGAGGAAGCCGTAGCCATTGCAGTCATCAACGTACCCATTGCCGTCGTCATCGATGCCGTTGCCCGGGATCTCGCTCTCATTGACCCACAGTTTGGAGGCGAGGTCCGGGTGGTCCGTGTCGACGCCACTGTCGATGATGGCGATCAGAATGCCCTCACCAGTGGAGAGGCCCCAGGCCAGGGATGCGTTCACCTTCTCGAGCGCCCACTGATTGATGTGTATATCGTCCGGGACCAGCTCCCCGGGTGGAGGCACGTATCCGGTCAGCAGGTTCGGCAAGTAGACGCGCCGAATGGGCTCATCAGTCACGCGGAGAGAGGCGGTGATGGTGCGCGGCGAGCCCTCCACCTGGGGCGGAGCGGTCACCGTCACGGTGATGGGGCTGGAAACCCTGGTTCCGGGGCGTGTCAGGAACGCGCTCGGCACCACATCGAACGAGTCCGGTGTGGTGCCGGTCGTCGGCGTGATGACAAACCATGCCGCGCTGCCGGCCGCGTGCCAGGTGAGCGGATCCTCGCCTGCCACGTTCTGGGGGACTAGGCGATGGCTCTCGGGCACGAACTGGGCATCCCCCACACTATAGGTGAACGTGATTCTCTCCGGCAAATTGCCCAGCTCGGGCTCTTCAGCGCTGGCCAATCTAGCCCCGCGGGGTTGTCGCTGTCCGCCTCCGTCCTCACCACGGGCCGGGTCGGCCGAGAAGGCAATGTCCTGCGCCGGTCGCTGGATTGCAGAGCTCCATTCTGTCGGCACCACGCCCGGCACTCCCGCCCGGGTACCAGGGAGATGCGCCACCGCTTCGCTCGCCTCTTCTCCCTGGGATACGAGCGATCGACCGGATGGCTGGCCGCTGGCGCGAGAGACGCTGTACGCGCCACTGGCGCCCAGAGCGAGCGCCAGAAAAATCAGACCCAACCTGCGTGACAGAAACGTCATGCTCATTGCACTTCCATTGCCCTACCTTGCAGGATAGCCGGGCCGGACCCGCCAGAACTCGTTGAGCGAGCGAGGGTCCTGAAATGTGCCGGTGTCCGCGACGGCGAAAACTGTCTCGTCGCCTCGGGCAACGCCAAGTGGCTGCCCCGCCCTAAGATTTGGAAGCGCGTACGAATGATTAGGGTAGTCGTATCGCGGCCCATCAGCATCGTCCAGTTCCTCGTAGAGCGCCAGGAGATTCGGGTCGGTGCAGATATTGTCGATGTGTAGCGTGTAGCCGGGCGGGGCGGAGCTGTCGTGCCGAGTGTATCGAAGAGCAACCGTATCCGCATCCGCGAAGAGCACCAGGACCTCCATCCCGCCGCCAATAGTGTACCCTGACTCGGGCACACAGAGGGTCTCTCCGGGCGCGGTCTGCAGCCCCAGTGCGGTCACTGGCGGCCACAAGATCGGTCCGGCACGTGCGCCGGGGTCGGGGGAATCACGCCACTCCCAATGATGGACTCGATGGAAACCCACCAGGGCGGGCACCCTTGGCGGGCTGAACGCGGTGGCGAACTGCGGTGCCTTATCGTCGTCGCACCCGTAGTTGACCAGGTCGCGCCTGAGGTCAGGCTCCGTGTTGGCTGCGTATCCCCGCAGCTCTATGTTCTTGTCCGCATGGTCGTAGGCGGGCCGCACCGGATCGTCCACGTCGTACTGATAGGCTGTACCGCTCTCATACTCGTTCGTGGAAGCAGAAGGGCAAGTGCGGTGGGCCTCGACGAGGGGTAGATACCAAAGAGCCGTGGGTGTCAGTTGGATGCCGAGCGAACTCGCCCCACCGGCAGTGAACAGGGAGAAAAAGAACAAGGCAAGGAGGGACAGGGCGAGAGCAAAGGAGAGCAGCCTCGAAGGGTGTTCCGCGCGTCGCGCTGGTCCGCTTTCACCCACCAGAGGAGGCCCGAGCAGGCTGCGACGCTGGTCCAGGCGTGGTTCGGCTCACGACGAGCGCCTGACCACGATCCACAATCGTGGTCAGGCGCTGCCGAGAGAGGAGAGACCGAGTTACGGAATGCAGAGAGTGCTGCCCAGCTGGATGTAGTTCACATTCGACAGGTGATTGCAGTGCGCGATCTGCCACATGCTCACGCCGTAGTTGAGGGAGAGTCGATACACGTTGTCCCCTCCAACAACGGTATGATAGTAGCGGCAGGCGCAACCGTACCCGGGTGCATACGGCGGGTGATAAGGGTGATAAGGGTGCCAAGGGCCCCACCAGTAGCCGCCGTACGCGTTGGGGATAGCAAGAACTTGCCATGCGTAGATGCAGTCGGGATTGACAATCCCATTGTACGAGGCGATGGCCGTGGGCGAGACGCCGTACATGCGGCCGATAGAGTACAGCGTCTGGCCTGGCTTGACGGTATGATGGGCAATCGTATACCACTCGTTTGGCCTGGCGTACGCCACCGAAGAGGCGAGGACGACCAGGAACAGGGCCAGAACCGCAGCGACGGTTACTCTTCGCACAGGAGCCTCCTAGACTCGAGCAAAACAATGGCCGAAACCCATCCTTAGGACATTATACACCATTTCCCAGGGAAATTCAATATCCAATGCACTGATGGGTGCCTCATGAAGGCGGACGGTGACCTGACGACAGCTATTCGAAGCGGCCCGTCGGTGGGTCCTGGCGCTCCCGGCGGCGTCGACGCCGCTCGTACCACCAGACGAGCATAGTCAGGCCAGCAATGATGAAGGCCGCCACAAGATAGGGGGCCACGAGGGCTAGGAAGGAGGTTGCGAATGCGACGACATCCTCGATAGTGCTCACTACAGGGTTTCCGACGCCAGCTGTGGTCGCCGTCACCACGGGACGCCCGGTGGCCTTGGCGACGTGAACGCCCCCTGCCAATAGCACGCCGCAGAGAGCGGCCAGGACAGGGTGGAGGCCGATGACCTTGGTTGAAGCGGCGAAGAGGATAGCTCCCGCCGCCGGGCGGACAAACGTGGCTACGATGTCGTTGGCTGTATCCGCAGCGGGGACCTTGTCCACGAGGATCTCGATCGCCATCAATACAGCCAGCGCGCCGATCACCCACCAGTTGCTCAGCGCGTCGTACGGCTCGCTGAGGGTAACCAGCGTGGACACACGCGAGAGCAGAGCGACCACGAAGAGCGGTATGTAGGCATTCAGGCCGGCCGCCGTGGCGAGCCCAAAGGCCGTAGCCAGGCTGAGGAATGCCTGTGCCGTCATCGGAAGTCTAGACGATCGACGGGGCGCCGCCGGCTTCCCGCCCAATCTGGCCGTAAAGATGGGCCGAGAACAGCATGAGCCACACCCCCACCGGGATCATCACGAAACCAAGGACGGCTCCGACCACCCATCCGCAAATGGGGATCAGGGCCAGAACGGAGATTACACCGCCCAGGACAGTCGAGACCACGACACCCGCCGCCCAAACGACGAGTTGTGCGATGATTATGGTACCGATATGCTTCACCAGGAATCGGAAAACGTCCCCAAATCGGAGACATGCGCTCAGCTTTCCGGACTTGGCGTACCGGATCTGCAGGACGGGCGTCACAACCCAGAGGAGGAGCCCGTACAGGAGCATCAGACAGCCCAACCCCGCGGTGATCAGGCCTGCTACACTGCTCAGGATTGTGGTCAGCTCCTGGTTATCCCCCCCGACCGCAGGGAGGACCCAGACCAGGGTAATGGGGCAGAGCATGATGAAGAGTGGAATGGCGTAGATCAGGGTGGCAACCCAGTAAAGCAGGCCATCCACAAAGTACTCGCCGAGCCTATCCCACTTCGGGAGTGGGCGCTGGCTGCCGGCTTCAACGTTTCGCAGGACCGCGATAGCGTACCCCGTGACGGCTGCCTGCCCGAAGATGGGAACAATCGATATCACCGCGCCAAGCAGCAGTTTGTTGATCCACTCTTCGTCGTCGAACACAAAGCTGAGCGCCTCACCGATGGTCATTGTCACTGCCTCCTCTCTGCTTGTGGACGCCGGATTCCGAAGCCGGCGCCCGAGATCCTGGCTTGTTCCTTCCGATCCAGCTAGATTAGACCTGAAGGGCCGAGCGATCGTTGCCACAGCACCCACTGACTGCAGCGCCATTCCTGCCATACATCATGGGGCGGCAACGCCCTACAGCCATTAGTATAGCATCGGCAGCCGCGACGGACAACCGCTAATGCAAGGATGGGATCCCCTGAAGGGTGCCTGTCAGCCGATAGCGCAAGAGATCAATGACGGCAATCTGCACCAGACACAGTAGAAAACCGACAGCGATGGGGAAGAGAGCCTCGCGCCAGTTCTCCACGCTGTTTTCGCGACCTAGCAGGATCACGGCTATTACCGTGTTGACACTGGTCAACAGCGTCAACACAGCAGCAGCGCTGAGGAGGGCAATCGGGTAGAGCAGGAAGCCCTGCCGGGATAGCACGACGCCGACCAGACCGGCTTCCAGGAGAAGCAAGAGCCCAAGATCACGCCACCCACGGATGTTGGGCACCTCCATCGGGCATTTCCACAAGCTCACATTGACAACCACGTAGACCAACGCGCTCATTGTCAACCCATTCAGTGCGCCGGTGACGAGTCGAAGCTCATTGGTCGGCTCGTAGCCGTGCGGACCCCCAACCAGAGCGAGATAAGAGTTCAGCCCATCGGCGGCCCACAAGATCGTGAAGATAACCAGAATGGTCAGGACACCTGGGGGCGGAAACGCTGCCGCCCGTCGCCGCTGCAGCACGAAACCCTGGCCGAGAAGGCCGACCAATGCACCCAAGAACGTACCGGTGCAGCGGGCACACAGGGGCAGCTGTGTACCAGCGATGACGAAGGAGTGAGACCCAATCTGGTGACAGACCGCATAGGCGACCATGTCCGCTTTGCTGAGAAGACCCGGAGGTGTGGCGAGGGCAAAAGCCACAAGGGCAAACACCAGCAAGCCTCCAGTCACCCAGGGAAGGGCGTCACCCCAGATAGCTGAACGATTGCTACCGTTTTTTTCGTATAGCAAAGACTCTTTCATTTCGAGCAAGGAGATAGGCTGTCATGTGTCCACTGAACATGATTGTATACCATTGCCAGTTGCTGTCAATTGTCACTCATCAAAGCCACTGAGGGACAATGACTGCTGTCCATCACGAACCGTGCCGAAAACCGGGAGGGCAGGTAGCCGGCAACCAAGCCCCAGCGCCCGGTAGATGCCACCGACCTGGAAGATACCTGATCTCGCTCGACGTCTCCACGTTCGCAACCAAGGCAGACAGGTCCTCGGTAGTTGTCACGGTTCCACGTGTACGGATCAGGTCAGCGTCAGGGTGACGAAGGTTCTTCTGGTGCATGTCGGCGGATGTCGGCGGATGTCCGCGCATGTAGGCGCATGTCGGCACGCGCCGCACAGGCCACCGCGCTACCGCATCATCTTGAGGTACGCCGCGCCGTCTCTTGTCTCTCCGACCTGGAATGTGGTAGAATGAACGGACCTGTTGCCATGTTACGTATGAACGGACCACCCCGACCATGAAGCAATGCTATCGAAGGGCCCTGTCAGTTGGAACGCTGCTGGGTTTGCTCTCTCTGATCCTCAACACCAACGCGGCAGGACATGCAAAGCGCCACACTCTCACGGGGGTGACGACCACGGACGGTAGAGCGGGGACGTGCTATTCCTTCTATCCAGACCCGGTCACAGGCACGGGTCGCCCCTATATGCCGCTGGCCTTCCAAGCCGGATCCCGATGGGATCGGTTCGACTTTAGCTGGCCCGCCCTCGAACCGCAGCCCGGGCAGTGGCAGTTTGGGCCGCACGATGCGGTGGTGGACGATCTTCATTCGGTAGGAACAACGAACATCGTCGGTATACTGTTATGGACGCCTGACTGGACGACGACCACCGGCGCAGGCGGCAGATCGTCCCTCGAGAGCTCCGAGCGTCCGCCCGGCTGGTACGCGCCGGTGCGGCAGGCCAATAGTCTGTGGGAAAGGGCCACCACCTCCGGCGGGGCCAGCTCACCGCCGCAGGGGCTGTATGAGGAATGGGACGACTGGACAGAAGCAGATGGAGACCCCGTCAACACCTGGGGTAGGTTCGTCCACACGTGCGTATCGCGTTATGGGGATCAAGTCGAATATTGGGAGATCTGGAACGAGCCGGAGTGGACCTACTTCTGGACGGGGACATCGACCGACTATGCTCGGCTTCTCAAGGTGGGATATGAAGCCACGAAAGCGGCGTGCAGCCACTGCAAGGTCCTGTTCGGCGGGCTTCATTACTGGGCGAACCCCGACTACTACAAGTGGGTGCTGAACACGCTGCGAAACGACCCCGACGCCCCCGCCAGCAACTACTTCTTTGACGTGATGTCTGTCCACCTGTACAGCCGTTCATCCACCGCCTATGACGTGGTGAACGCCATCCGGAGTGGTATGACGGAACGAGTTTCCGACCACCCCATCTGGCTGACCGAGACGGGCGTTCCGGTCTGGAATGATGAGACAGTGGACCCGGTCCCGTGGAAGTACGACTACGCTGCAACTCAGAATGAGGCGGCTGCCTATGTGATCCAGTCGTATGCCAATGCATGGGCCGCCGGCATTGAGCGCTACTTCTTTTTTCGCACCCACGATGCTGACATGACGGAGTACTTCGGCCTGGTGCGCAACGATCGGTCGGCTCGGCCCGCCTACGCCGCCTTTCAGGTTGCAGCGTCTTACTTAATCTCGCCCACGGCCATCACACGCGAGCCCGAGTCAGACGATGTGCAGCAGGTGACGCTCTGGGGAACCCCCCGCGGCAAAGTGGGCGTGTTGTGGAACTACGCACCCGATCCTCGGTCGATCTCCTACGAGCACACGCTAACCAGCGCGACACTCGTGGACCAGCGAGGGATCACACAGACCATTTACACCTCCGGATCCGATTTCGAGATCACGCTCCCGGGAGCAACCGCCAATCTGGTATCCAATCAAACCGAGTACTTCATCGGCGGTGCGCCCTACCTGGTTGTTGAGGAGGACACCGACCCACCAGCCCCCGCGAGCCTGAACCCTCTTCCAGATACGACGTATTCGTCGACCATACACATCTCCTGGAGCGCCACTGATGAACTCGCGGGCATCTGGGGCTATGATGTGCAGGTGCGTGCGGGCTATTCAGCCGGCTGGGTGGACTGGCTGGACCGCAGCGAGACAGAGGACAGGCAGACAGCGCAGTTCACGACTGGACAGCCCGACGCAGTCTACTGCTTCCGGGCCCGGGCCTGGGACCGCGCGGGGAACGTGGGCCCCTGGTCTGACGGTGAGAATTGCACGCGCCTTGAGCCGGATAGGGACGTGCACCTGACCGTAGGGCCGGTCTTCGGGGACACGAATGGCAATGGGACGTGGGACACAGACAACGGAGAGCAAGCCCTCACCGACGTGATGTTCCACCTCCTTGACGCTTCCGGAAACGATGTCATGCCCCCGACAGTGGGGCAGGTGTGGGACACGGCGACGACACTGAGGGCGGGCGACTACGCTCTGCTGGTGGAACCCGACGGTTGGCCCTCACAACCGACCGGGTGGCTGCCACGCCGAATGCCGCTTGTCGTGGTGCCGGGGGGGGAGACTATGGTCATCCAACACTGCCCTCTTGGCCTCCTCGCCCACCGATCGACCGTGTACCTCCCGGTAGCGAGATAGAAGAATTGAGCCATACGCCAGAGATGGAAGCCAGATTCGGGCCCCGACCGCAATGAACCGCCGACAACGCATCCTCGTGGGCTTGCTCGTGTTGGTGAACGCCATCCTGCTCGTCATCGTGGCACGCCAGTTGGTTCGCTGGAGGACCGAAATCCCTGCGGCGGCCGCAGTGGCGCCAACGCGGACACCGGTCACCCGCGAACAGGCCATTCCATGGCCTCCGACGTGGACACATACCCCAACGCGCCAACCCAGGCCAACGGAGACACCCGGACCCACCAGCACGCCGACAAAGACGCCACTTCCGATACCGACCTGGAGCCCAGGGTTGGGGTCGGTCGCAGGGGCATCATCCCCCCGGCAGAGTACCGGCCCCTATTTCGCGCCGACGCTGGGTCCCAACTGGGAGCCGGCCACGCTACCTGACTTCTGGGCCGGACGTGCGCGATGGATCATTGAGACCGTTGACACCGGTCTCCCGCCTGAGGGATCGGACACGGTCTACTGGGGCGGCGAGTTCTGGTCATATGCTCACGCAGGTCAAGCCACGCAGGGGATCAAGGACCAGTGCGGCAACCCTGTACCGCTGCCGGGATGCGTCACGCTCTGGAAGAGCTTCGATGGCGGACGACGCTTCTCTGTGGAACGGCCAGTGTGTCTCTTCCCGTGTGTGAGCTGTCCGTGCAGTGAAGTCGACCACGTCGAACAGCAACAGTATCCACGAGTATTCTTCGACGAGACGGGCGGCACGATGGTGTACGAGTGGGGAGCTGCCACGTTTCTGCGGACATCGAACGATGGCGTGAATTGGTCCGGGGAGGCTCGATTACCAGGCACGGGCATCTGGTACGATACACAGCGGCCCTGTACGCCGTCGGAACGAATAGGGGAGCATCCTCACACGCAGCCCGTGTACGACTGCCTGGCGGGGGCGCCGCCGGGGCTATATATTGAGGGGGATCGTCTCTACGTGTTTGTGGGGCTCGGCCGCGCTCCAGGACACATGGGGTGCCTCACGGGGGACAAGCGCGCTGGGGTCGCCGGTCTGAGGCCCTGCGCCGCCAACCCCTTGTTCCAAGGTGCGGCCTCCTATGGTCCGGTCGAGGATACGGGACACGCAGCCAACGCCTATTTCGACTTCCGAACCGTATCATCAGCTGATGTGATTCGAGTCGGGACTACTTACTATATGGCATACGAGGGCACGAGAGGACCGAGTGAGCGCTTCGTGAGAGAGAACCAGTTCACCCTGGGCTTCGCCCGCAGCGTAGGATCCGCCATCGACGGGGCCTGGGAGAAGTACCCGGGGAACCCGGTCCTCGTGGACGTAGGCGACAACTGGGGAATTGGGCACGCGGACGTCGTTGTGGCAAATGGGATTACGTATCTGTACACCACGACCTCGCGCGGCACGCGGGGGCGATACGTGTTAGTTGAGCGCTGAACAAAACTGACGCGCACGCTACGTTAGCTGGGGCCCCCCTCGTGCAATGACGGAGCGATTCGTCTCTAACCCACCACAGTATCCCCATGACGCGATCACGATAACGGCTTCAGAAGGGCTGCAAATCGTTGCGAAGTACCTTCACTTTGGCCGGAGCTCCGCTTGAGGGAACCTGCAGCTCGGAGAGTGTTGAAGACGGCGCCTGGGCCCGCTTCTGGAGCTTGACGGTCAGGTTGCAAGTTCGGAAACATCTGGTATGATTTCCCGCCAACGTATCCAAATATATTGATGGAGTGATGCCAAGTGGTGGAAGCCTCGCTTCAGCGAGAGATAGAGCTGCTCCACGCCGAGATCTGTCAGGCGCTGGCGGATCCGAAGCGTATTGCCTTGCTTTATATGTTGAACAAGAGCCCGCAGTGCGTCACGGATCTGGCGGAGGCCCTAGATGCTCCCCAGCCCACCGTCTCCTATCACCTCAAAGTGCTCAGGGAACGGGGCCTAGCCACGGCAGTGCCCGACGGGACTACAGTCTACTACTCACTCGCGGATCGGCGGATTATCGAAGCGCTGGACACGCTGCGTGCAATGCTGGCTGATAGCCTGATGAGGCAGGCGGAACTGATGCAAGAATCACACACATGGACTGAGCGTGGCAAGAGGAGATTAGAGTGACGATCACGGCTGAGCAGGTGAGCTGGCTGCGCCAGCGATTCGACGGCAGGGTAAGCACCGACTTGATCGAACGAAGGATATACAGCCACGACGTGGGAGTCATGCCCCCGCTGGTCAAGCCACTCATTGGAAAGGCAGTCGCTGACGCCATTGTGCAGCCCCGCGATGAGGCCGAGATTGTCGACCTCGTGAAATGGGCAAACAAGACGCACATGCCCCTGGTCGCGCGCGGAAAGGCAACATCAGGCTATGGCGGTGTGCTTCCAATCCGTGGGGGCGTGACTGTCGACTTCTGGCGCATGAGCGAGATCCTGACGATCGACGAGGAGTCACTTACGGTAACGGTCGAACCGGGGATCGTCTGGAAGGATCTAGAAACCGAGCTGGGGAAGCGAGATCTCACCCTGCGGCTATATCCCTCAAGCGCGCGCTCCTCGACTGTTGGTGGATGGCTGGCCCAAGGCGGTTTCGGCTACGGAAGCTTCGCGTATGGCGCCTTCCCCGACAACGTGGTCTCCGCGCGCGTCGTGGTGCCAAACGGTGATGTGCAGACGTTCAGCGGAGACGATATCGACCTGATCGCGGACACACAGGGAATAACGGGCATCATCACGGAAGTGACTATCAAAGTGCGGCGTGCGCAGACAGACACGGTAGTCGGGGCGCGATTCGCCGACACAGAGCAGCTGGCAGCTGCCCTCCAGCAGGTGGTCGAGCGAGCTCTTCCGCTCTGGTCGGTGAGCTTCATCAACCCGGATATGGCCGCAATGAAGAACAGACGCCCCCCTAAGCTGGAGCACGGGGAGCCGGTCGACCAGCAGCGCCCCAAGATCCCTGAGGCCTACGTGGCGATTTTCGTGCTGCCCGGGTCGGAGAGCACCGAGGTGGAGGCAGCACTGCAGCAGATTGTCGAACTAATCGGTGGCACATTGATCGACCAGGAGCTGGCCGCCCATGAGTGGAGTGAGCGCTTCTCCATCATGCACGTCAAACGACTGGGCCCGTCGTTGATTCCCACCGAGGTGGTCGTGCCGCTGACGCGGCTCGGAGAGGCTTTGCAGGACATCGAGGCCACCATCCACCTCCCGCTCGTCATCGAGGGGATGGTGGGGAAGGGCGAAGGCGCTCCCGAGGTTGTTCTGCTCGGTTTCATTCCTCATGACGAGCGGAGCTTCGCCTATAACCTGGCCTTTGGACTATCGCTGTCGGCGATCAAGATAGCCAAGAACCATGGCGGACGTGTCTACGGCAGTGGACTCTATTTCGCCCACGAAGCAGCCGACATCCTCGGCGCGGACCGCATCCGAAGGTTGGAGGGCTTCAAGAACAAGGTCGATCCACACGGGTTGATGAACCCTGGCAAGGTGCTGGGCAGGGGAAGGGCCCTGGGTGCATTCATGCGGATAGCCAGTGCGTTCGAACCGGTGATCCGCACCGTCGGAAATCTGGCGAAGGTCCGAACTGGCGAGCGCCCGGAGGGAGCAGGCCGCCGAGGCGTGCCCGATCAGGTGGCCTGGTATGCCTATGCATGCGCCCAGTGCGGCTACTGCGTCAATTCATGCGATCAGTTCTACGGACGGGGATGGGAATCTGAGTCGCCACGGGCGAAGTGGTTCTTCCTCAAGGAGTATATGGCCGGGCGGGCAGAGCTGACCCAGGACTGGGTTGACAACTTCATAGCCTGCACCACGTGCGAGCTCTGCAACGTTGAATGCCCGCTGGAGCTCCCGAACGAGCCGAGCTGGCTCACAATGCGAGGAGAGCTCATCAACAGGCGAGGGGAGCTTACATTCCCGCCCTTCGAAATCATGCGGGCCAGTCTGAAGAAGGAGCACAACATCTGGGGCGCCTATCGCAGCAACCGGGCGGACTGGGCCGCTGCGGGTCTCGACGAGCTGCCAGAAGCAGCCGAGATTTGCTACTTCCCAGGATGCACAGCGTCCTATGTAGAGCAGGACATCGCACAGTCGACGGCTTGCCTGATGCACAAAGCAGGTGTCGAATTCACCTATCTCGGTGAGGATGAGGCGTGCTGCGGCATTCCCATGCTTATGGCGGGCCTGTGGGATACCTGGGAAGAGATTATGCGCCACAACATCGGAGCGATGAAGAAGCGAGGGGTCAAGACGGTGATCACGTCCTGTCCGGCCTGCTGGCTGGTCTGGAAAGAGTACTATCCCCGCTGGGCGAAGAAGCTGGGAATTCACTATCCCTTCGAAGCAAAGCACTACTCGGAGGTGCTTGCGGAGCGGGTGGAGTCGGGCGATCTTGTCTTCGAAAGACCCGTCGATATGCGGGTCACATGGCACGATTCTTGTCATATGGGCCGGGCCGGCGGCATTTATGAGCCGCCTCGCGAGCTTCTGAGAGCCATTCCCGGGCTTGACTTCGTGGAGATGGAGCACAACCGCGAAGAGGGCCACTGCTGCGGCTCCGTGATGAGTCTGGTCGCTGATCCCCGGGCCGCCAAGCGTATCGGAGACATCCGCCTACGGGAGGCTGAGGACGTTCAGGTGGACGCTGTGGTGACGTCGTGTCCATGCTGTGAGGTCCAGCTCCGCGTCACAGCGGAAAAGACGGGACGCAAGTTGCCCATCCTCGACCTTGGCGGAGTGGTGTGCGACGCAGCTGGTGTCCAATATCCCGACTCCACCGCCTACGCGCTGGAGATGTGGGCAACGTTCGAGGCGATGATCTACCTGCTCAACCCGGAGCCGATGGCTGAGCTGATGGTCGAACTCTTGCCCGAGATGGTGAACGCCATGCCCGTCGGCATGGGCAAGATTATGCGCAGCCTGGGACGGATGCCGGGGGGCGGCGTGCTGCTCAAGGCGATGAAGCCGCTGTTCCCGATCCTGTTCCCCATGCTCATGCCAGCAATGATGCCGGAGGTAATGCCGGACATGCTGAAAGCCGTGGAGAAACGGGTCCCCATGCCGGAGTCTATGAAGGAGCAGATGCCAGACTTGATGCCCATGGCTATGGACCGGCTTATGCCCAAGATGCTGCCGACGATTGTGCCATTGATCAGCGACCGGTTGATTGACTACCTGCAGCACGGCTAGCCCGTCAGTCACGTTGACACGGCCGTTCACTCGTGGTAGATTCTTTGCAGGTTATGTTGGTTGCTTTGCAGACTAGAGAGTGTGAACAATGAAAGGCAAGACGAAGCTCGTTGTGGCAGGCCTCTTGATTGTGGCTGCGGTCGCGTATCTGATTGTCACGAGCACGGGAAGCACTGCCCATTATTTCCTGACTATTGAAGAGGTCCGCGAACTGGGAGAGGAAGCGTGGGAGCGCCGGCTCACAATCTCCGGCGCTGTCCTGGGCGAGACGATCGACTACGATCCATCTCAGCCGCGGGTGACTTTCACAATCGCGCAGGTCCCCGGTGATCCGAAGGAAGTCGAGCGGGCCGGCGGACTGGCGAAAGTCCTCCACGATGCCGTGAACAGTCCGGATGCACCGCGGATGGAGGTGGTCTACGACGACGTGAAGCCCGACCTTCTGCAGCACGAGTCGCAAGCGATCATCCGCGGTCAATTGGGGCAAGACGGAAAGTTCCACGCCGATGAGGTTCTTCTCAAATGCCCGACCCGCTATGAGGAAGGTATCCCCGGGCAGGCCGAGGAGTCTTGATGCTAGCAGACGTCGGCACGATTCTGACCGGGCTGGGATTGCTCTCATCCGCCTACGCGTTCTTCGCTGTCTCCTGGTCCATTCGCAGTGATGACCAACGGTGGTGGGAGAGCGGGCGGAATGCGGTTGTTGCGGCGGCGGCCGTGCTAGGGCTGGCGATCGTGGCCCTGCTGGTCGCATTCCTGGGCGATCAGTTCTCCATCGACTACGTCGCCCAGCATTCCAGCCGCGACCTGCCGCTCTACCTCAAGGCATCGGCGGTCTGGGGTGGGCAGGACGGGTCCTTGCTGCTGTGGGCCTTCCTCCAGGCCCTGTTTGCTGCCCTCGTTCTGGCGCGGCCCTCACGAGAGACGCAACCCCTGGTCGCTTGGGTCACCGTGCTCATGAGCCTGATCACAACATTCTTCGTGGCGGTGACACTGTTCCTCTCCAATCCGTTTGCACCGGCTCCAATAGTGCCCGCAGACGGCCAAGGGCTCAATCCGCTGCTTCGCCACCCGGGCATGATCTTCCATCCACCAGCCATGTATCTCGGCTACGTTGGTCTGGCTGTACCCTTCGCTCTGGGCCTGGCGGCCTTGATCACGCGCCGCATCGACGAATGGCCGGCGGCAGCCCGGCCGTGGACGCTGGCTGCGTGGCTTTTCCTGGGCCTCGGCCTCCTGCTAGGGATGCGGTGGGCCTATGACGTATTGGGATGGGGCGGCTACTGGGGCTGGGATCCGGTTGAGAACGCGGGCCTTATGCCGTGGCTCACGGCGACGGCTCTCCTTCACGCCCTGGTCATGCAGGACCAGCGTGGTGGCTTCCGCTGGTGGTCGATGAGCCTCTCTTTGCTTTCCTTCTTATTGGTCCTATTCGGGACGTTCACGACTAGAAGCGGTCTGATCCAGTCAGTGCACGCCTTCGCACGTTCGCCTCTGGGCCCATATTTCCTGGCGGCGATGGCCGTCACACTCCTCGGATCCCTCTGGCTGTTCTACCGGAGGCGCCGGCTTCTCTCAACGCCCGAGTCTTCGGAAGAGCTGTTCTCGCGCGAGGGGATGTTCACGCTGACGCTGGTCCTATTCCTGACCATCACGGCATCGGTGCTGATTGGCAGCGTATTGCCGACCCTCACCGAAGCACTCACTGAGAGCCGCTTCGAGGCAAGTCCCGCCTGGTTCGATCGGGTCACCGGCCCTCAGTTCGCCGCCCTGGTGCTGGTGATGGGCGTGTGCCCCCTCCTCGGTCGAGCTGTGGCAGCACTTCGCCGACTGAGGCAACAGGGGCTTCCCACACTAGCCGGGGGGCTGATCGTTCCCGCATGGGCCGGCCTTGCGGGTTTCACGCGTCCTCTGTCCCTGGTGGGTTTTGCCGTCGTGGGCCTCGCAGGGGGTACCGCTGTCGGGGAAGTGGCGCGCGGGGTTCTACGGAGAACGCGCCGGGGCGAAGGACCGCTGCAGGCCCTATGGCGTGTGTTTGGCCGCAACAGGCGTCGATACGGTGGATATCTGGTGCATCTCGGCGTGATCTTGATGGCCGTCGGCGTGATTGGGACGCGGTTCTACACGGTGGAGACCGAAGCTGTGCTTGGCACCGGGCAATCCGTGGACGTAGAGGAATACTCCCTTGTCTTCGAAGAACTCGAGCACGATTCGCAAAGCGAGCCAGCCGCCACACGGGCCTACATCTCCGTCTATCGGAATCAGTCACATCTGGGAACCCTCCGCCCTAGGATGGATCAGTACAGCGACTTTCACCAGACAGCGGCAGTCCCAGCAGTCAGAACGGAGTTGAGACAGGATCTGTACGTGGTGCTGGCTGGCTGGTCGGAGGGTGGAGCGCAAGCGACACTCAAGATCTTCATCAACCCTCTGGCAGCCTTCTTATGGCTGGGGGGGCTGGTCTTCATGGCAGGAGGCGCCATCACCCTCTGGCCTGAGCCGCGTGTGGCACGACTGTCGGAGCCGCAGGCGAGGAGGCGTAGAGCGTGGAGCACCGCTGCCCTGGTGGTGGGCCTGATCTTGCTTGCCCTGACAGCCTGGTTGATGTGGGGGAATACCCAGATGACGACCGCCTCCACCCGGCTCCCGGCTCAGGGTGAGGGCACGCCGGCAGCGCCATCGGGCAGCAGACCACGCGTCGGGGAGCCAGCTCCGGACTTCAGCGTAGAGTTGCTGGATGGCTCCCCGTTCACCCTCTCGGAGGCAAACGAAGACGTAGCAGTGATCAATTTCTGGTCGCCGGATTGCCAGCCCTGCCTCGACGAGCTTCCTGATCTACAGGCAGTGTGGAAGGAGTATCAGAGGAGAGGCGTGGCCTTCGTCGGTATCAGTCTGCCGAATCTCAAGCAGGACGTTCGGGACACCGTATCCGAGCTCGGTGTGACCTATCCGATGGCCCTGGATACCATGACACCTGTGGAATATGGTATAACAGGGGTGCCGGAGACATATCTGGTCGGATCGGAGGGAGAGGTGGCCTACGTTCACATTGGGCCGGTCTCTGCCCAAAGACTCAGCCAGGAGCTGGAGGCGCTGTTAGCCGAGTGAGGGCGTGCTTATGACTGTTGGCTCAGTACTGATTGGTGTTGCTGCTTTGGCCGTTGTGGCGGCGTACGTGGCTCGTCCCTTTCGCGCATCTGCTGACCGGGACCTGGACCGGATGATCGAGGCCTGGGTAGCCCAGGTGGAGGCAGGCGACCACGAGCCCCGCGAGGAATCTGAAAGGGACATCGAGTCCGGCGCCCCCGAAGCGGCGGCTCGAGTGATGAACTACTGCCCGCAGTGCGGCCAGCCGATTGCTCAGGATGATCGGTTCTGCTCCGCTTGCGGCGCGCGGCTCCGGAGGGCATGAGAGATGAGTCAATCGAACCGCTCATTATCCTGGAACCGGCATATCATCCGTCTCTTGACACTGCTGATGTTCCTGGTGTGCGGGACATTGTCTCTAGCATGGATGCCAGCCCCGCAGTCGAACGGCCCGGCGGTCACGGGCGACGTGACGAACGGCACGGTCGGTGCCTCCGTGCCGAGCGACCTGACCGTCGCGATTCACACGTTCTCTGACATGGCGGAGACCAGCACCTATACGACCACGTTGACCGGAGGACAGTCGTTCGAGTTTGAGAATCTCAGCCTGATAGAGGGAGACACCGTCGTCGCGCGCGTGATTTACGATGGCGTGACGTACGTGTCAGAGTTCGTTTCAATTGACCAGGAACAGGAGGCGATCTCGCTTCCCATTACAGTCTACGAGACAACGCAGGATTCTTCAAACATCTCAATAGCCCAGTTGCATCTCTTTGTTGACTCGATGGGAGAGCGGATACAGGTAGGCGAATACGTCGTAATAGGTAACACGGGGGACCGCACGTACGTGGGCTCGCTCGCTGCCGGTGGCTCGGGAGCAACCTGGACGGCGACATTGCCAGATGGCGCTGGCAACCTGCAGTTTGACGGGGCCAACCTGGGGGAGCGGTTCGTCGCCCTCTCGGACGGGTTCTCCGACACGCGACCGATCCCTCCAGGTGAGGGAAGCGTTGAGACGTCCTTCACGTATGAACTCCCTTTCCGGGAAGGCATGGAGATCCAGCAATCCTTCGACGTCCCCGTGCAAGCTGCCGTCCTGGTGCTACCAGAGGCAGAATGGCGTCTGGAGGGCGCTGACATTTCCGCGGAAGAGACCTTAGACACTCAGATGGGCACAGCCCTTTCGTACACCGCCGGTCCTTTCAGCGCTGGAGAGCCCCTGTCGTTTGAGGTCGTTGTCAGGCGCTCGGCGGCTCAGGAGACAGAAAAGACACCGTCTTCGAACGGTCTGGCTCTTGGAATAGGGGTACTCGTGCTGGCTGCGGCGGCGGTCACTGTGATGTGGCGTTCCCCTTTCACGGGCCGCGTCCCGTCGGACGTGCGTCCAGACGTGGAGGCAATTGCAGCTCTGGACCGCGACTTTGAGAGCGGCAAGCTGAACGAGAGCGTGTACCGGAAGAAGCGCGCCGAGCTGAAGCGGCGGTTGCGCCAGGCTCTGTCGGGCTAGCACCGGTGATCGAGATCCAGGGGCTCACAAAGACTTTTGGCCCGCGGACAGCACTGGATGGCGTCGATCTTTCAGTGAGTGAGGGTGAGTATGTGGCCCTGGTGGGGCCGAATGGCGCGGGAAAGACCACGCTGTTGCGGATTCTGGCCACTCTGAGTCAACCGACCTCCGGGGCAGTGCAGGTTGGGGGGTTGGATCTATCCTCAGCAGGTGAGGAGGCTCGTCGGCGCATTGGATTCCTCTCGCACCGGACGCTGCTCTACGACGATCTGACCGCGGAGCAGAATCTGCGCTTCTACAGCCGCATGTATGATCTGGATCCGGCCTCTCCACGGGTGGTGGCGCTGCTTCAGCGCGTGGGACTGGGATTGCGTCGCTCCGATCTGGTCCGGACGTTCTCGCGCGGCATGAAGCAGCGGCTGGCGGTCGCCAGGGCAGTGCTTCATAGACCTTCGCTGCTCCTCCTCGACGAGCCCTACACGGGCCTAGATCCCCAGGCTGTTGACATGCTGAGAGACCTTCTGGCCGAGTTGGCTGGCGACGGATGCACCATCTTGCTCACGACACACCGACTGGCGCGCGCGCTGTCCGCCGGGCAGCGCGTGATGGTCCTGCATCACGGTTCCGTGGTGTACGATCGCCCACATCGGGCTCTCGACGAGCACTCCTTTCTGGAGACTTACCGTGCGCTCACGGTGTAGCGTCAGCTGCGGAGTGGACTCGCCGTGAGCTTCCTTCGGAAGGTGCGCGCGATCATCGGCAAGGACATCACCGCCGAGCTCCACACCAAGGAGATGGTCAGCGCGATGTTGGTCTTCTCCGCGCTAGCCATGTTGATCTTCAGCTTCGCGCTGGACCTTCGGGGGGCGATGGCGGAGGCAGCCGCCCCTGGCGTTCTCTGGTCGACGATAGCCTTCGCGGGGACACTGGGGCTCAGTCGGTCCATGGCGCGCGAGGAGCAGAGCGGTTGCATCGACGGACTGCTCCTAGCTCCCACAGACCGCACCGCGATCTTCATTGGCAAGGCAACCGGTAACCTGGTTTTCATGACCGTGGTGGAGATCGCGCTGCTTCCCCTGTTCTCCGTCCTCTTCGACGTGGCGCTCATCCGACCCCGCATCCTCGTGGTGCTATTGCTGGGAACAGTGGGATACGCGGCTGTGGGAACGCTCCTGGCCGCCATCGCGGTGAACACAAGAGCTCGCGAGGTGATGCTCCCCGTGCTGCTTCTGCCTCTCGCGATTCCTGTTCTCATCGGGGCTGTCCAAGCGACCGTGGGACTGCTCGACGGCGCGGACTGGGGCCAGCTCGGCGGGTGGATTCAGCTCCTGGTCGTCTACGACCTGGTGATCTTGGCCGTATCACTCTTGACCTTTGAATACGTAGTGGAGAGCTAGGGGGCATAGGGTAATGATTGACGAGACGACCACTCGCAAACCCACGCAGGATCTAACGGGACTGCTTCTGGCCGGTGCCAGCAGCGCGTTCGTGATCATCGCTGTCGGCATGGTCTTTCTGTACGCCCCACGCGAGCTCACAATGGGGAACGTGCAGCGCATCTTCTACTTCCACGTAGCCTCCGCCTGGGTCGGTTTCTTCGGTTTTTTCATCACCTTCCTCTCCGGGATCGTGTATCTGATGACGGGGAGACGATCGTGGGATATCGTCGGGCTGTCGTCTGTCGAAGTGGGGCTGACATTCATCGTGATGACGGTTGTTACAGGCGCGCTGTGGGCGAAACCAGCCTGGGGGACCTACTGGACCTGGGAACCGCGGTTGACCGTCTCCTCTGTGCAACTGCTGATCTACGTCGCATATGGTATGCTCCGTGCCTCGATTGAGAGCCCGGAGCGTGAGGCACGCTTCGCCGCGGTCTATGGCATCGTCGCCTTCGTCACGGTCCCCTTGTCGTGGTTCGCGATCCGCTGGTGGCGGACCATCCACCCCGACATCTTGACGGGCGGCGAAGGCATGGCGGTCACACCTCGCATGATTCAGACGCTGATTGTAAGTATCGTAGCGTTCACGACGCTGTATGCCACACTGCTGCGCCAGCGCATCCGCCTGGAACGGGCTCGCGATGCCCTGACGCGGCTTAAGCTAAGGTTGGAGCGGGGTCCGCTATCCGGCGGGTCGTTCACCTGAGGAGAGAGGAAAGGATAATGCCTATCTATCTGGTAGCCGCATACGCCGTTTTCTGGGTCTGCACGTTTGCGTTTGTCCTCACGCTCTGGGCGAGACAGCGGGGCATCGAACGAGATCTGGAGTCCCTCGAGAAGCAATTGGAGCAAGAGGAGTCCAGACGCTAACGAGCGACGATCCTGCAATTCTCCGAAGCCACCTTCCAAGCTGTCAATCTCTCAGACAACCGGCAGGTGGCTTCTGCGTATCTGGCCCCGTCCACCTGGTGGTCATACGACACCGGAAACGAGAAGAAAGTGCCACTCCGTTTCAAAGATAAGGGTTGTCGATATCCGAGAAATATGCTAGAATTTCGGCACGCAGGCAGATTCTCAGTCAATCAGTGTGAGGAGTGAATGTCAATGACTGATTACTCACGACGCAAGTTTCTCTATCGAGCCGCGGCTAGTCTCGGCGCGCTGACAGGTGGATGGCTTCTCACCGGCTGTGGCAAGGAGGAGACACCGACACAGATTGCGGCAACCGCTACGCCTCATCCCACAGCCACGTTGCCGCTGGGGGCGAAGGAACCGGCGTCGGTCACGCCACTCCCGGCTTCGGCGACACCCGCTGCCACACCTGCGCCTTCGGCCGCTGCGAGTCCGGCAAGTTCGCTCTCCCGCCCGGAACTGGTTGTGGCACGGGGAGGAGACCCGGAGGAGATGGTCCGTCAAGCCCTGACGGCGTTGGGCGGGATGGAGCGCTTCGTCACGAGGGGCGACGACGTGATCGTCAAGCCGAATATTTGCGTGGCCTATCATACGTATGAGTACGCCGCCACGACCAACCCGTGGGTGGTGGGCGCGCTCGTGAGGCTGGCCCTGGAAGCGGGCGCCCGCAGAGTCCGGGTGATGGACTACCCCTTCGGAGGCAGTGCTGAGCAGGCATACGTCAAGAGCGGCATTGAGGAGCAGGTCAAGAAGGCCGGCGGGCAGATGGAGGTGATGACCAAGTTCAAGTTCGTTGATGCAGATATCCCGGCAGGCGTCGACCTGCAGCGCTGCAAGATCTATGACGACGTACTGAAGGCCGACGTGGTGATTGACGTGCCGATTGCCAAGCACCACGGGCTGGCCCGGTTGACGCTGGGGATGAAGAACCTGATGGGCGTCATCTACGACCGCCCGGCGATGCACCGCAACCTGGGACAGCGCCTGGCCGATCTGAGCAGCCGCGTACAGCCGACACTGACCGTCGTGGATGCAGTTCGAATGCTGATGAACCATGGCCCGACCGGCGGGAATCTCGACGATGTCAAGCAGGTTGACACCGTCATTGCCAGTGGGGACCTGGTCGCTGCAGACAGCTTTGCGGCGACACTCTTTGACCTGCACCCGGAGGATCTTGCGTATGTCAAGGCCGGGGCATCGATGGGATTGGGGCGGAGCGACCTTGACGCCCTGAAGATCGAGGAGATCACCGTTGGTGGATAAGGAAGGGCATCGGCGATGGTGGAAGCCAGTCCACTGGGTCAAGGTGCGGCGCTTCGTACAGGCTATTGCGCTCCTGGCGTTCATCGTTCTTTTCGTCTGGTCTCGCCGGGGCGGCTGGCCGGCAGGCGTAGTGAACGCACCCATGAGGCTCGATCCCCTGGCGATGCTGGGCCACTTGCTCGCGAGTCGCACTTTTCTGGCTGGATCAGCGCTGGCTCTGATCATCGTGGGGTTGACGCTCTTGCTCGGCCGAGTGTGGTGCGGCTGGCTCTGTCCGCTGGGAACGCTTCTTGACTGGATTCCTTTGCGGAAGTGGGACAACAGACAGCCAGAGATCTCCAGCAAATGGCGGAGCACGAAGTACGGGCTCTTGCTGACCCTTCTCACGGCTGCGGTCTTCACGAATCTGACGCTCTTGGTCTTCGATCCGCTGACCATTCTTTTCCGTACGCTTTCCACAGCCCTGTGGCCGGCCGTCGACCAGATCGTGACAGGAGCTGAGACGATGTTGTATGGCATCCCTTTCCTGCAGAGCGCTGTGGGGGCCTTCGACAGATTGGTCCGTCCGGTAGCGCTTCCCATCGAGCCTGCGCTCTACCGGTACACATTTCTCTACGCCGGGGTCTTTCTTGGCGTCCTTGCGTTGAACCTAGTTGCGCCGCGCTTCTGGTGTCGCTACCTTTGCCCACTCGGGGCCCTGTTGGGGCTGCTTAGCAAGTTCAGCCTGGTGCAGAGAACCGTCACCGATCGGTGTACACAATGCAATGTCTGTGCTCGCGCCTGCCCGACCGGCACCATCGACAGGCAGAAGGACTACGCCAGTGACCCGGGTGAGTGCACCATGTGCCTGGAGTGTCTAGCAGCGTGCCCAGCGGACGCGATCAGTTTTCCAGTCCGTATTCCTCGGCCCGACTGGAACGCCTACGACCCGAACCGGCGTCATCTACTGGCCTCTCTGGGCGCATCGCTGGCGGGCGTCGGCCTCTTCCAGAGCAATCTGCTATCCAGTCGGGACCACTCCCACCTCATCCGGCCGCCAGGTGCCCGGGAGAATGGCCTGCTGCACAAATGCATCCGCTGCGGGGAGTGCAATCGGGCGTGCCCGACCAGCGCGATTCAGCCCGCCGTCGTCGAAGCGGGCCTGGAGGGTCTGTGGACTCCAGTGCTCGTGCCTCGTGCCGGCTACTGCGATTACTCCTGCAACGCCTGTGGACAGGTCTGTCCCGTGCAGGCCATACCGCCGCTCAGTCTGGATGAGAAGCGAGAGCGAGTCATCGGCAAGGCTTACATCGACGAGAACCGCTGCATCGCCTGGGCGGATGCCACGGACTGCATCGTCTGCGAAGAGATGTGCCCCGTCCCGGAGAAAGCTATCGTACTAGAAGAGGTTGAAGTCCCTACCAGCGACGGGGAATTGGTGACTGTGCAGCGGCCGCGCGTTGTCCGGGAGCGCTGCATCGGTTGTGGCATATGCGAGTACAAATGCCCCGTCAACGGCGAGGCGGCCATCCGTGTCTTCGTTCCCTCGGACGAATGTGGCGTGGAGTGGTTCTAGGCGCGTAATTCAGATGAACACCGGCTGGCTGCCGGCAATTCGAGGCTTCAAGGACGAGCCCCATGGCTAGAGATGGACCCGGTGGAATTCGTCTGCTCTGCGAACAGCGCAGGGTGACTGGACTCACCAACCAGCCACTCTATTCTCCTCGGCCTTCTCTAGCCTGACAAGTCACACCAGCACCACACCACGCTGCACAATTCCTCCCACGCGCCTAGTGCTGGACCCGACAGAATTTGGCGCGCGGGGCAGGGCAGTGGAGGGCACTCCAGTTTCCACAGCGGAGCCAGGGCGCTGTGGGATACGGGCGATCCTGGCCGCCCACGCCGACGTGTTCATTCTCGTCCACATAGCATTCGGTGATCCGGACTGACTTCCAGAGAATCGAGTTGACACGGTTCCTGAGTCTACTGCCACTGCGCTTTGTCTTGCTGGCCTGTGATCTGTCCCCGCCTGCGTGTCCTGCACGCGGCAGCCATCGGCCCGCTTTCACTCGCGCGCTGCTTGTGGTATACTTGGGCCCACGGCTTTCCGGTTGTTTTCAACCTCTGAATCAATCAATTCTCGTGGAGGGAACTATGAGACACTTCCTCAGTCTGGCCGATATGACGCCGGAGCAGTTCAGAAACTTGCTCGAATTGGCTGTAAGCCTGAAAGATGAATGGAAGGATGGCGGCAATCAACCGCTGCTCGAGGGTCGGACTCTGGGTATGATCTTCCAGAAACCCTCGCTCCGGACCAGGGCTTCCTTCGAGATGGGCATGATTCATCTGGGAGGGCAAGCACTCTATTTCTCCCCGTTCGAAATCCAACTTGGTGCGCGAGAGAGCGTGGCCGACGTCGCTCGAGTCTTCTCTCGCTACGTGGATGGGATTATGGCCCGCGTCTTCGGTCACAGTGACATTCTGACGTTGGCCGAGTACTCGCGAGTGCCGGTCATCAACGGACTCTCTGACTATAATCATCCATGTCAGGCATTATCCGACTTCCTAACAATCGTAGAGAACAAGGGCTGGGACCTGAGTGGCCACAAGCTGGCATTCCTCGGAGATGGCAACAACGTCTCGACATCTCTCTTGTTCGGGGCGACCTCGATGGGGATGGACTTCGCCATCGCCGGCCCGCCCGGGTACGAGCTCCCAGAGGACGTATGGAGCCAGGGGCAACAGATGGCGGCCTTGACCGGGAGTAAGCTCCTTGCGACAGACGATCCCGCAGAGGCAGCCGCTGGAGCCGACGCAGTCTACACAGACGTCTGGGCATCGATGGGCCAGGAGGATGAGGCAGCGGAACGAGCGCGGATCTTCGGTCCCTACCAGGTGAACGACGGTCTCCTTCAGCAGGCTAGACCAGATGTGATTGCCATGCACTGCCTGCCCGCCCATCGCGGTCAAGAGATCACGGACGCCGTATGCGACGGGCCGCATTCGGTTCTGTGGGATCAAGCCGAGAACCGAATGCACGCCCAGAAGGCTATCCTGGTGAGACTGATGGCCGACAGAGACGCTTGACAGAGACCCATACGGGGTCCGGGAACATAAGGTGGAGGGAGACTGGAGAGGCAGAACGGTGGCAGGTGACCGCGAGGCTTTCGACGAGGCAATGCAGGCTGCGGCGAACTCCGCCTGGGAAGCGAATTGGGATAGGGCCGCTGACGCCTATCAAGAGGCACTGACGCAGTTCCCAGAGGATGTCGATGCGCTCACGGGCCTCGGTATGGCGTACGCCCGGAGCGGAAAGAGCCGGAAAGCCGCGGACGCCTACGGGCAGGCCAGCAACCTGGCCCCTGAGGATCCAGTGTTGCTCGAAAGACTGGGGAAGGCCTTAGAGGAGCTAGGCCAGTGGCGAAAGGCATGCAAGGCTTACATGGCGGGCGGTACGCAGCACATCAAGCAACAGTCTTTGGATCTTGCGGCCAGGTGCTTTCAGAATGCCATCCGCGTCAGACCCGACTCCGTTGAGGCACACGTTGCATTGCTCAAGCATTATCAGCAGCACAAGCGGATAGAGGAGGCGGTGGGGGAATGCCGGGCCCTGGCACGGATATACAGAGACCGAGGTCATATCGACTACGGCATCCGGGTGTGCAAACACGGACTCCAGCTTTCGCCGCGAGATTCTCGAGCATTGACGCTGCTCGACGAGCTGCGCCGTACCAGGCAGTCATTGCGACGGCATCAGCGCGAGGAGGGGCAGGCACCAGAGACCGCACTCCAGACACCGCGCCTAGTTGCACTGCCCGATGCGGACACGCTTGAGTTCCGGGCGGGCTTCTCGGAGCAGCCTGCGGAGCAGAAGGGAAGCCCGGTGGACAGGGCCCGCGAAAGGGCTCTTACACAGCTTGCTGAAAGCGTCTTTGCCGATGATGAGGGCAGCGGGACGACCAGGGCCGAGCGTCTGGGCAAGGAAGCTGTTGATGCGCTGATCAGCCAGGCGATCGACTTCCAGACGCGCGGCAAGATCGAGAAGTCAATCGGCGCGTACCAGCGCGTGATAGAGGCCGGGGCTGAAGGGCCGCCCGTGCGTTTCAACCTGGGCCTGCTCTACCAGGAGCAGCTTCGGTTCGAGGATGCGGTTGCTCAGTTTGAGCGCACCGTCTCACATCCAGACTACAAGCTGGGGAGCCACTTCGCCCTGGGGGAATGCTACCGCGCACGGGGTCGCGTCGATGACGCGCTAGAGCACTTCATCGAGGTGCTCAGGATCGTAGATCTAGCGACCATCCAGCGCGAGCACGCAGATGACCTGATCACGCTCTACGAACATCTAACTGACGGCTATCTGTTAAAAGGCGACGAGGACCAAGCTCTCGAGTTCGCCAACTCCCTCGTCACGTTCTTGACCAAGCAGGGATGGGAAGACAAGGTCAAACTGGCACGTCAGCGGCTGGATACGTTGACGCAACAGGGACCTGTTGTGACGCTGGCGGAGGCACTCACGGTACCAGACTATGACCGCATACTCGAATCGATCGCACTATCCCAAGAGTATGCAAAGCGGGGGATGTACTACACCGCTATGGAGGAATGCCATTCCGCCCTCGGATCAGCCCACAATTACCTGCCAATCCACCGGCAGCTGGCCCAGGTCTCTCGAGAGATGGGCAGGATAGAAGAGTCAGTGAAAAAACTGGTGGTCATCGCAGACACGTACCACGTTCGCGGGGCAGCCCGTCAGGCCACGGCAATATACCAACAAGCGCTGAAGCTGGCACCAATGGATACGTCTGTTCGGCCGAAGTTGATCGACTTGCATGTGAGTCATGGCCAGATTGAGCGAGCGTTGAGAGAGTACCTGATCCTCGCCGATAGTTATCAGCAGTTGGCTCAGATGGACAAGGCTCGCGAGATCTATGAAGAGGCACTGCGGCTGGTTCCCCGCGTCGCCGAAGAGCGTGAATGGAAGGTTCGAATTCTGCACAGGATCGGCGACACTGCGATGCGACGGGTAGATTGGAAGGGCGCGGTATCCGTCTATGAGCAGATCCGTGGTCTGGCTCCCGGGGACGAGCGAGCTCATCTTACGCTGGTGGATTTGTTCTATCGGCTCGACCAGCCTCGCCGGGCGCTGGAAGAGCTTGATGACCTGCTGAGGATATACAGGGAGGAGGGACGCTCAGGGCATCTTTTCACGGTGCTGGGAGATATCGTGGAACGCTGGCCCGACGTTATCCCTCTTCGGGCACGCCTTGCGCAGGCGCACCTGGACGCCGGGCACACCGAGGAGGCGTTGGACCACCTCGAGCAACTAGGAAACCTCCAGGTGGACGTAGGACAGATAGCCCACGCCAGAGCGACGATTCAGGCCATCATTGCTCTCCAGCCGTCCGACGTTGGCGAATACAAGAGGCTGTTGGAGGAAATTTCGGAGGAGTGAGATCACCAGACCAACGCTCCCGAGAGATGCCGTGACGCGGCTGGGCGGAGCGAGTCGACCCGCGGATTGATCTAGATCCATCATGATAGCTGATATTTTCTGGTACTTGCAGAGGGCGAGCTGGATAGATGTGATTGACATCTTGCTCGTGGCCCTCATCTTTTTCTGGCTGTTGTACCTGGTCCGGGGCACCCGAGCCGTCCCGCTACTCCGCGGCGTGATTTTCCTGGTCATTGCGGTGGTTCTGTTGAGCGGGTTCATCGAGTTGCTTGCCCTTGGCTGGGTAATCGAGAGAGCACTCCCGGCCCTGCTCGTCGCGATCCCTGTGGTGTTCCAGCCGGAATTGCGACGCGCTCTTGAGCAATTGGGGCGTCCTGGCGCCCTGGTCGGCTGGCGGACAGGGAAGCGTGAAGTCCTTGAGCATGCCCTTTCAACCGTGGCAGAAGCATCGGCGACGTTGGCTGACCGGCATCACGGCGCCCTCATCGTCCTGGAGCGACAGACGGGTCTGCAGGAATTCGTGGAGAGCGGAGTCCAGTTGGATGCCGAGATCTCCTTCGAGCTGTTGCTGACAGTGTTCAACCCTAACACGACTCTGCACGACGGAGCGGTCATCATTCGAGAGGGTAGGGTCCTGGCGGCCGCTTGCGTCTTGCCGTTGTCAACAGCCTTTCTGGCCGACAGGCAGCTGGGGCTGCGCCACAGAGCCGGTCTCGGTGTGACAGAAGAGAGTGACGCCATCGGGGTGGTTGTGTCTGAGGAACGAGGCGCCATCTCGATCACCCACAACGGGCGCATCATACGAAACCTCGACGCCAAGAGGTTGGAGAAGGTCTTGCGCGCATTCTACCAGCCGGTCCTCGAGCAGGGGAGACGAAACTGGCTCCTGCAGCTGCGGCGGCTTCTGGGAGGGGAATCGTGAGACAAGCTGCTCGCTGGGTGGTGGGAAACCTTCCCCTCATTTTTATGGCTCTTGTGCTGGCAACCCTCGCCTGGTTCGTGGCCCTGGAGCAGGCTGACCCAACAATCCCTGAGAGGACATATCCGGAGCCGGTGCCTGTCTCCCTCACGGGCTTGTCTGAGGATCTCCTGATAGTGGGTACGTTTGAGGAGGATGTGCAGATCACCCTTAGGACGACCCAGTCCGTCTGGAATTCGCTGCAAGTTGAAGCCTTCGAGGCAACGGCAGATCTAAGCGGACTGGGGCCCGGGGTGCATGAGGTGCCCGTGGATCCAACTGTGGACCGAGAACCCGCAAGGATCCTGAGCGTGGAGCCACAGACCGTTGTGGTGGAGCTCGATGAGAAAGGGAGTCGCATTGTTCCCGTGCGAGTAACGACGGAGGGAGAACCTGCTGTAGGCTACGTTTCCCGCGGCAAGGTGGTCCAGCCGCAGGATGTGACAGTGCAGGGGCCCAGCAGCTACGTCACCCGCGTGGTGGAGGCATTCGCTACGCTCTCCGTGGACGGTGTTGCGGGAGACGTTGAAGAGACCCTGTCAGTTCGGCCACGGAACAGCGAAGGGGAGTCTGTCCCGTATGTCTCGCTGGCGCCGGAGGCTGTGGACGTCTACATCACGATCGAACCGTCGGGGTATCACAGCACACTGGCCGTAAAGGCAGTGCTCACAGGCGAGGTCGCATCTGGCTATCGGGTCACAGACATCTCCATCAATCCCCCGACGATCACCGTTTTCGGCGACCCGGCGGATCTCGCCGCCCTTGAGGAGGGATTCATCGAGACGCAGCCTATCAATGTGGCCGGAGCTCAACAGGACGTGGTCGTCCGGCCGGGAGTCGGCGTCCCCCCCAAGGTGACGGTCGTCCCGGGCCAGCAGGTTGAGGTGCGGGTCTCGGTGGAGGCCATCCAGAGTAGTCTGACCGTCACAAACACCCCGGAAGTCCAAGGGTTGGAACCGGGCTACACGGTCACACTCTCGCCCGATGTCGTTCAGGTGGTGCTCAACGGGCCTCTGCCCAGGCTGGAATCGCTGGCCCCGGGTGATGTGAGGCTCGTGCTGGATTTGTTCGACCTTCCCGTAGGCACACATCAGATCGAGCCTGAGGTCGTTGCGCCGGACCAAATAACGGCGCAGAGTGTGATCCCGGCTACGATCCAGGTGCGGATTGCCGAGGTTCCGACACCGACGGCCCGTCCGGAATCACCCATCACCTCGACCCTGACTGCTACGATCACGAGTACGACGGTAATCACGAATCAATGAGAAGACAGATGAGTGAGGCCAATTGCGCCCCCCCGGAGGGCATTCGCGAGCCAGTCGTGGCCCTGGTTGGGCGCCCCAACGTCGGAAAATCCACCCTCTTCAATCGGATTGCCGGTCGGCGGATCGCCGTCGTGCACGAGGAGCCAGGTACGACCCGCGACCGACTATATGCCGATGCCGAGTGGAACGGCCTCCCGTTCACCGTGATCGACACCGGTGGCCTTGAGTTGCTGCCTGAGACCGTGGAGGCTGGCCGACGGCCGGGCCCAGAACGGGTGTTGACACAGGACTCTGCGCCGTACATTGCTCTCATGCGGGCCCAGGCTGAGCTGGCCATCGAAGAGGCGGACGTGGTGGTGTTCGTCACCGATGCCATCAGCGGCCTGACTGCCGCTGACAAAGAGGTCGCTGAGGTCCTTCGGAAAGCAGAATGCCCCGTCTTTCTGGCTGTCAACAAAGTAGACAATCAGCGCCTGCAGCACGACGCGATGGAGTTTTACGAGCTAGGGCTGGACACCCTTTATGCAGTCTCCGCATACCATGGGATCGGAGTAGCCGATCTGCTTGACGATATCGTAGGCGCACTGCGGGAGAAGATCCGTCAGGAAGGCCAGCAGCCTTCAGACAGAGCGGATGCGAGTGATAGGGTCGAAGTCGCCATCGTCGGTCGGCCGAACGTTGGGAAATCGTCGCTGCTCAATCAACTCCTGGGCGAGGAGCGTGTGATTGTCAGCTCCGTCCCCGGCACCACCCGTGATGCGGTGGACACGACCCTTGAGTGGGAGGGCACAGCCATCACCTTGGTGGACACCGCGGGAATCCGTCGGCGCGGCAAAGTAGCGGCGGGCGTTGAGTACTATAGCGTGGTTCGTGCTTTGCGTGCGATCCGTCGTGCAGATGTCGCGTTGCTCGTTGTCGATGGATACGAGGGCGTCAGAGCTCAAGATACACATATTGCCGGCGCGATCGTCGATGAGTGGGCGAGCGTTGTGGTCCTCGTCAACAAGTGGGATCTCGTAGAAAAGGACCAGGATACAATGGTCGAGTACACGGAGTGGGTCCGCGACACTCTCAAGTTCCTCGACTTCGTCCCCGTGCTATTCATCTCGGCGCTCACCGGTCAGCGAGTCCACGCCGTGCTGCCCACCGCTCTCAGGGTATGGGAAGCTCGCTTCCACCGCATCAGAACCAGCGAACTCAATCGCATTGTGCAGGACGCCATGGCGCATCATGCCCCACCCAGCCGCCGAGGGCGACGGCTCAAGATCTACTTCGCAAGCCAGCCAGAGGTCGATCCCCCCACATTCGTGCTCCACGTCAATGACCCGAACCTGGTGCACTTCAGCTATGAACGCTATCTCGAGAACCAGATCAGGAAGGCGCACCAGTTTCCAGGCACGCCCCTCCGTTTGCTCTTCAGACCACGTCGACGACCAGGACCCGAAAACTAGGGGGTGATCGGCGCCGGCACGGCAGTGGTCAAGGCGCCAATGCCCCCGTCGGTCAGCGTGTTCCAGTTGGATGGCAGTACAGTCGCCAGCAGTCCTCGGGAAGACTCAGTCGAGTGTTCAACCTGGTCTGCGGCCAGGACCTCGGACGAACGAGATAGGATGTCCTCTCAAGTGATGGAAGGGGATAACAACGGGTATCCTACAGATATACGGAGTTTCTGTCAAAGCCTACTGGGGACCGTCAATGGAGAAAGATGCCCCGGAGAGGAGTCGAACCTCCACGCCCTTGCGGGCACAGGCCCTCAACCTGCCGCGTATGCCTATTCCGCCACCGGGGCATTCGGCCCATATTATACCTGGCATGACTTCCTTGTCAACTTTCTGACCAGGGGATGCCTGTCCCAGGAAGTCAAGGCTGGCTTCTCAGCAACAATCGCCTTGGGCAGTCACTGCACAGAGCAGCGACGAGCCTCGTCAGAACCCCGCAGCGATTGCTTGCACTGGGGAAGGCACAGAGTACAATACGTCGCGTGTGGTCTGCACGTGCGAAGGGAGTTGGGCGGCCGATGATTGAATTCTGGGACTACAGGAGGATGGGTCGGTGAGAATCGCTATTGACGCTATGGGCTCGGACAACTACCCTGTCCCCGACGTCGCCGGGGCGGTGCTGGCGGCTCGGGCATGGCCGAGCGATGAGATGATTCTAGTGGGGTGTGAGGAGGCGATCAAGGACGAACTGGATCACCTGGACGCCGCGGGTCTCAATCTCAGCATCGTGGGGGCCCCGGAGGTCATAGAGATGGACGACGAGGCTGCCTGGGCCGCGAGGGAGAAGAAAGCATCCTCCATGCATGCAGGGATGGGCCTGATTCGTGATGGTCAGGCAGACGCATTCGTCAGTGCAGGAAACACGGGAGGCGTGCTCGCAGTCGCGACACTGCACACCCTGAAGCGGATTCGGGGCGTGAAGCGACCGGCGCTTGCGGCGATTCTTCCGCTGCCAGCAGGCCATTTCGTCACCCTTGACATCGGGGCCAACGCTGACTGCCGGCCTGAGTACCTGGTTCAGTTTGCCGTGATGGGGTCCGTCTACGCAAGGGCTGTCCTGGGACTCTCAGACCCTCGAGTGGCGCTGCTCTCGAATGGAGAAGAGCGAGGCAAGGGCAACCAGTTGGTCAAGGAGACCACGAAGCTATTGGAGACTTCAAGTCTCTCTTTTGTGGGAAACGTCGAACCCAAGGAAGCGATGGCGTGCAGCGCCGACGTCGTCGTCCACGACGGATTTACTGGCAATGTCTTCATCAAGACCACGGAGGCTGCCGCCGGGATGCTCACTGACCTGATTCGAGAGGAGATCAAGGCTGGACCCGTCACAGCCGTGGGTGGACTGCTTGCCAAGCCAGCCTTCCGCCGCGTGGCCGAACACGTGGATCCGTTCGAGATAGGAGGGGGACCGCTACTGGGCGTCAACGGCGTGGTCATCGTAGCACATGGGCGCTCCAACGCTCGAGCCATCAAGAACGCCGTGGGCCAGGCACGCCAGGCAGTGAATGGGGACGTTGTGGAGGCCATTCGCAGCGGTGTTGCGGAGGCAAGATAGAAAGGCAGGTATGAATCAACAGAAACGCGTTGTCGTGACGGGTGTCGGAACAATGACTCCGCTGGGCCTGACGCTCAGCGACACATGGAGAAGGCTGCTTGCAGGTGAGTCGGGGATCAGCCGTATCGACGCGTTCGACACGACTGACTTGCCATCCCAGATTGCGGGTCAGCTAAAGGGCTTCGACGCGGCCGACTACATTGAATACAAGGAAGCCCGTCGGATGGCGCGCTGCTCGCAGGTGGCAGTCGCAACAGCCCAAGAAGCTGTGGCGGATGCTGGCCTTTCGCTGCCGCTGGAGCATGGGGAACGGGTCGGGACATTGATTGGGAGCGGAGTTGGAGGATACGAGCGCGCTATTGAGGGAGTCGATGCCTTTCGAGAGAAAGGACTGCGCCGCGTGAATCCCTTCCTCCCCATCTCCATGCTGATCAATATGCCATCTCACCATGTTAGCTATTGGTCCGGCGCCAAGGGGCCCATCAGCACCGTTGTCGCCGCCTGCGCTACGGGGACTCAGGCAATAGGGGAGGCGGCCGAGCACATCCGCCGCGGTGATGCCGACATGATGCTATGCGGGGGGGTGGATGCAATGATCCACTTCACGCTCCTGGTGGGTTTCTGTGCGATGAGAGCCCTCTCCACACGAAATGACCACCCGGAGAAGGCCAGCCGTCCGTTTGATGTGGATCGCGACGGCTTCGTGCTGAGTGAAGGCGCGGGCGTGTTCGTCCTCGAAGAGCTGGACCACGCTCGCGAGCGTGGGGCGAGGATCCGGGCGGAGGTGCTAGGCCATTCCTCTTCCTCTGACGCTTTCCACGTGGCACAACCTGACCCTGAAGGTCAAGGGGCGAGTCGGGCTATGACGTGGGCACTCGAGGACGCGGGCGTCGAGCCTGGCGAGGTGGACTACATCAATGCCCACGGAAGCGCAACCCCCATCAGCGATCCGGTAGAGACACTGGCCATCAAGCGTGTTTTCAAGAAACACGCTTACAAGGTGCCAATTAGCTCCACGAAGTCGATGATCGGTCACCCGATGGGTGGTGCCGGCGCAATAGAAGCCGCTGTCTGCGTTTGTTCGATCCAAGACGGCGTGATTCACCCGACGGCGAACCTGGAGAACCCGGACCCAGAGTGCGATCTCGACTATGTCCCAGAAAGTCCGCGTGAGGCGGATGTTAGGATTGCACTATCGAACTCGTTTGGGTTAGGGGGACAGAATGCTTGCCTCGTCCTGGGGCGCTATGAGGAGTAACCAGTATGCAGATTGTTCGTAACGACCGTCGGATAAACCTGCTCAGCTCAATTGGGCAGTACGCAACGCTGGGGGGATTGCTGGTGCTTCTCCTGGGCCTCGTCGTCTCCTTCGCGAAGCCAACCTGGGTGTTGCCAGTCGCCGTGAGCATGGGACTTGGCTTCACCTTATCCGTCGTTGGCGGCTTCTTCGCAGACCGCTATGCGGGCTCCCTTGCTCACCACAGGGCTCTCGCGGAGGTGCTGAAGGGCCTGGACTACCGCCACACGCTGCTACAATACGTGCTTCCGGCCGACCATGTCCTTCTGCAGCCGGGTGGCTGCACGGTATTCGTGGTGAAATCACAGGGCGGTGAGGTCATCTACGACAACGGAGACAACGGAAAGTGGAAGCACCAACAGCGCGGCAAGTTCTTCCGCCGTCTCGTGGGGCAGGTGGGCGTTGGCAGACCCGATCAGGAAGCCCGGAGGGAAGTCAGTAGCCTGAGAGACTTCCTGGAGGAACATCTTGACGATGCAGATCAGGTCCCCGTTCGCCCGGTTATCGTTTTCGTCAATGAGGACGTCGAACTCGAGGCCGACGCATCACCGATTCCAGCATTCTACCGCAAGAAGGTCAAGGACTGGTTGCGGGGACCGGGGGATTTGAGACCGCTCCCCGACTCCCTTCAGGTCCGGTTGGCCGAGGTCCTGGGTGCAGAAGAGGATCAGGCGGGAAGCGAAGCCTAGCACCAGCCATCGCCGGACCCGGCAGGGGGTTGACGGCCCAACCAGAGCTCAAGGGTTGGGCCGTCATGCAATGGATTAGCCTAGAGCCGCGCTAGCCCTTGATCACACCCAGGGGCTCCAGACGGGCTACTTTTGCTGCGATGCCCAGCCCGTGTACCGTCTCGACGACGCTGCTAACATCCTTGTACGCCAGGGGCGCTTCCTCCGCAAACCCCTTCATACTGGATGCCCGAACAGCGATGCCACGCCTCTCCAGTTCTTCTCGCAGGTCGTGGCCCCACACCTTCTTCCGGGCGGCTGTCCGGCTCATCGTACGCCCGGCACCATGGCACGTCGAGCCGAAAGTGAGATCCATGGCACGCTGCTGTCCCGCCAGCACATAGGATGACGTCCCCATGGAACCGGGAACCAGCACGGGTTGGCCCACCTTCCGGTAGGCGGCAGGCACAGCATCGTGACCAGGTGGGAAGCATCGCGTAGCTCCCTTGCGGTGGATACACAGCCTGATCCGCTCACCATTCACCTGATGGTCCTCAAACTTGGCGATATTGTGAGCCACGTCGTAGACCAGTCGGAGGTCAAAGTCGCGCACCTTGCCTGCTAGGACTCGCTCAAACGCCTCGCGAGCTCCCATCGACAGCACCTGCCGATTCACAAAGGCGTAATTGACAGCACAGGCCATGGCCCCGTAATAATTCTTCCCCTCAGGTGAATCGATGGGAGCGCACACGAGCTGACGGTTGGGCAGATGGATGTCGTACTTCTGCACTGCGGACTGAAGGCTCTTCACGTAGTCGTCGCAGACCTGATGGCCAAACCCGCGCGATCCGCAATGTATCTGCACGACAATCTGTCCTTCACGCAAGCCAAAGGCATCCGCAGCCTCCGGTTCGTAGACATCGTGGACGATATCGAGCTCCACGAAGTGATTCCCCGAGCCCAGCGAACCGACCTGACTCAAACCGCGCTGCTTGGCGCGCCGGCTGACCGTGGTAGGATCCGCACCGGGAAGACTCCCATGCTCCTCTGTGTGCTCAACGTCTTCCGGGCGAGCCAGGCCTTGCTTCTGCGCCCACGAGGCCCCTTCACTGAGCAGCTGCTCAAGCTCTTTCTCGTTCACGCGCACGCGGCCATCGCCGCCCAGTCCGCTGGGACAGGACTGATTGAGCGCATTCATCAGGTCATCCCTGTACGGTTCGATCTCCTCGCGATCCAGGTTCGACGCCAGCAGCCGCACACCGCAGTTGATATCATACCCAACTCCGCCGGGCGATATCACACCAGACCTGGCATCTATGCCAGCCACGCCTCCAATGGGAAACCCGTATCCCTGGTGCATGTCAGGCAGCGCCATCGCGTACTTGACGATGCCCGGCAACGTAGAGGTGTTGATCAGCTGCTCAATCGTGCGGTCACCGAAGGCTGCCTCGAAGAGTTCTGAGTTGGCGTATAATCGCACTGGGACGCGCATGTCCTCCCGATGGTCCTTCGGAAGTTCCCACGTATACTTGTCTATGCGCTGGAAGTCTTGCTTGGTAGCCATAGTCCCCCTTTCCAAGGTAACATCTGGTCAGTGTTGAAGTGTCATGGTCATACGTCAAAAACGAGGGCAGTCTCATAGCCATCGTCCGTCCTCTCCACATCCAGCTCGCTGAATGTGACCGCCTTGATGTGTCCTTGATGCTCTGTGATTCTTCCGCCCCGCGCCACGGCTCTCAGCGCGTGAGGCGTTACCTGTTCCATGGTAAACTCTACGAAGGCAGCGTTCTCCTGCTCGCCAAGGAAGAGCAGCTCACCTAGCCACTCGACCAACAGCATCTCGACGTCGTCCGCTTGCAGGGCAATCTCCCGGGTGATGGTCACCTCCACGTCCCGGATGTCCGTGAGCTGACATGCCATCCCATAGGCAGCATTGGCGAAAAGCTCCGCGAGGGTGCTCCCCCAGACGCGAATCGCGATGTCGGCCGTGTGCTCCATCTCCTCGAAACGCTCGTTCTCCATGTCAATATCCTAACATACCTTCTGAGTTAATCAAGTGGGAATCGGAACGGATTACTTCGTATAGCAGCTGTTCCCCTAGCCCCAACTGGCCCAGCACGCCCATGGCAGCAGAACCTTGACAACAACCCCCTCACCTGCCATACTTAGGGTGCAGCATCTTGGCTCGCCCTGCAGGGATTGCAGTTCAGTTAACTGTCCTACGTTCTAACGCACCAGCTTCACTTCTTCACGTAGGGCAGCAGATGGCGCCAAGACTGCCCGGCATGATCCGCATGCGGCACTCCGCTGACCAGCCACTGGATCCCTGGCTACCGAGAAAGAGGCAGAAAAGTCCCACTGAGCACAGCCGCAGTTCATGAGCGGGATGAGGAGAGAGAGACATGTTTGCGACGATACTGTTATCGGTGCTGTTGGCGCTTTTCGGGGCAGGATGCGCCTCCAGACCGCCCGCCGCAGACTCTCAGCCTGAGAACAATGCAACGCGCGAAGCCCCGGTAGCCGTCCGCACCGCTCTGTCTTCGACCACAGTCACGCCCACCACCTACTACGTCCGCCCCGACGGCGGTTCAACGGTGGAGTGCACGGGCCTGGTCGACGCTCCATATCCAGGCGCTGGCACGGAACAACCATGTGCCTGGGATCACCCGTTTCGCGCCCTTCAGCCCAGCGGCGAACCCGGTGAGCCGGGGATTGCGCAAATCGCCGGCGGCGACACGCTCGTCATGGGGGCGGGGGAATACCGGATGGGCCTCGGGGCCCCCGGCGCGGAAAGCTGCCAGTCCGACTACCCCTGGGACTGCTACATGGCTGCCATTCCGTCCGGCCCCAATCCTGATCAGCCAACGCGGATTCTGGGCGAGGGCTGGGATACTGGCTGCAACAACCCGCCAGAGCTGTGGGGAGCGGAAAGCGCCTGGTCGGTGATCAACCTCCGCGATTCCAGCAATGTCGAAGTAGCCTGCCTGGAGATCACGGATCATTCCGAGTGCGTCGAGTTCCACACTGGTGGCCTCGCGTGTGCGCGAGATGCGTACCCCTACGGCGATTGGTCGCCGACTGGCATCTATGCCGAGGATTCCGCTCACGTCATTCTACGCGACCTTGACATTCATGGTCTGGCCCACCACGGCATCTGGGCAGGGCGTCTGGCCGACTGGACGCTGGAGGACGTGCGCCTTGTCGGCAACGGCTGGGTGGGGTGGGATGGCGACATCGAGGGTGGCGACGTCAACACAGGCACACTGACATTCCGGCACTGGACAGTAGCTTGGAACGGGTGTGGAGAGACCTACCCGGGCGGGGAGCCGATCGGCTGCTGGGGCCAGTCAGCGGGTGGATACGGTGACGGCGTCGGCACCGATGCTACCGCCGGCGACTGGGTCATCGAGGACTCCGCCTTCTTGCACAACAGCTCCGACGGCCTTGATCTCCTGTACCATCGCCTGGGAGGCACCGTGACTATCCGTCGCTCCATCGCCGAGGGGAATGCCGGGGACCAGATCAAGGTCACTGGACGCTCGCATTTGGAGAACGTGATCGCAATCAGTAACTGCGGTTTCTTCAACGGGAAGCCCTTCACGCACGACGTCGACCACTGCCGAGCCGGGGGGAGTGCCCTCGCGTTCACCCTGCATCCCGGCGATCTTATCACGGTGGTGAATTCCACGATCACGGGGGAAGGGGACTGCCTCGTTATCGCCGAGTGCGTAGGAGACGAGACCTGCAATGGCGACGAGTTCATCGTGCTGCGTAATGACATCTTCCGGGGCAACCAGGAGTTTCGTGGAACCGGGGATACGACTTGTTTCACCTGGACAGATATGGCTGGGGAGCTGTTTACCACCGACCACGCCATCATCAGCGATGTGAAGGCCACGCCTGATCCCTGCCCACCCGGCAGCTTCTGCGGTGTGTCACCAGGGCTGGTCAGCGGGAGCGTTGACAGCTTTGATGCCCGGCTCATCGATGCCAGTCCAGCCATCGACGCCGGAGCGACGACGGGCGCACCCGTCAATGACTTCGCCGGTGCAATTCGCGACGACCAACCCGACATTGGCGCCTACGAGTGGTCGGAGGCAGTGTCAATCGTCTATTTGCCGGGCGTAGCCGGTGACAGCGCAGTCCCGTACTACGCCAGAGCTGAGATAGTAGAAACGTATGACCATGATGAGACAGCATTCACGCAGGGTCTCGTTTTCGACGGCAACACACTGTACGAATCGACAGGCCTCTACGGCGAGTCAAGCCTCCGACGCGTGGATCTCGCCAGCGGTGACGTACTTCAGATCAAGCCCTTGCCAGAACACCTGTTCGGAGAGGGCTGCACAGTGTGGCAGGACAGGATCGTGCAGGTGACGTGGAAAGCAGGCACTGGGTTCGTCTACGACAAGCAAAGCTTCGAGGTGCTCCGCGAATTCACGTATGGAGGGGAGGGATGGGGTCTCACACACGACGGTGAGAGGCTCATAATGAGCGACGGTACGAGCACCCTCCGCTTCCTCGACCCGGAGACACTGGCCGAGGTGAACCGGGTTGACGTCCTGGACGGCCATGAACCGGTGGAGAGACTAAATGAACTGGAATGGTTGGGGGGCCAGGTCTGGGCAAACGTGTGGCAGACATCGGACGTGGTTCGGATCAACCCGACCACGGGCCAGGTGGTTGGATGGATTGACTTCTCCGGGCTCACGGAGCAAGAACCCCGGGGCGTCCTGAACGGAATCGCGGTGAAAGATGGGGAACTGTTCGTGACTGGCAAACTGTGGTCTTCACTCTACAAGGTGAGGCTGAGACCCATACATGGGGCACAGACCAGGCAGTGAGGATCTCTCGAGGGGAGGGATCTTCAAGATGAATCCCCCGGTCCGGACCCACTTCGTGCAGTTTCCGATTCTTCTCACAATCGGCGCACTGGCACTGAGCGGCGGCTGCGCACCCTCGGCATTGAAACGCCAGGTGGGTCCTCCAACGGCGACCGTCTCGAGAACAGTGGTGCCAAGCACGGCAACATCGACGCCCGCCCCTACAGCCACGGCCGTTCCTACTCAGACGCCCTTCGCGACGCCAGCTCCAACGCTTGGCCCGGAGACGGTCGCTGAGACCATCGCGCGTGGTCAGCGCTTTCTCGCATCGCAGCAGGCCGACCCACTCTGTCTGCGGCAGGAGGACACCGACGGTGATGGGTCACCGGAGTGGATTGGTCTTTATCTCCAGGCCGGAGAACCTCCCCAGCTTTTAGGCTTCATCCTTGACGGCGATATTTGGCACGTGCTGGCGCCGCCGGCAGAGGATGAGCAGGGCCTGGGTTCGTATGCTGATTGCACCCTAGACGTAGGAGACATCAATGCCGATGGTCGGACCGAGATCCTCATCGGGGGCCACGCGGCGAACGACGTCGACCTTCTCCACGTCTTTGTCTGGACGGATGCCACGTATGAACTGCTGGCGTCGTTTCAGGGCAATGCCGGGGTGGAGGTCCAAGATACGGACGGCGACCTCGTCCGCGAGATCGTGGCCCGCTACGAGGCCGGAGGGCCCCTGGCGTGGGAGGCCATCCACACCTGGGATGGTACCCACTATGGGTGGACCTGGGAGCGGTACGCATGGCTCTATGCGGACCACCCGCACGCTTATCTCAGTGACCATCCAAGGCACGCCGTCATCTCCTACTACCTGGCTTTGAACGACCGTGATCTGCCGGCTGCCTATGGGATGCTCACATCCCACGGCGCGTCCTCTCAGTCCTACGAAACCTGGGCAGCCGGGTTCGACACCTTGCTGTCCGCGGGGGTAGGCTCCGTTCTCGAGACTGAAAAGACCGGAGATACTGCTCGCGTGACGGCGCAGGTTCGCTCCTATGAAAACATCGATGGATACGTTATCGGCCAACTGTGGGACGTCGCGTGGACGCTGGTTCGGGAGGGAGAGGGCTGGAGGCTACAGGAAAGCGTGAGCAGAGCCCTCGAGAGATGGGAAGCGCCTTACTTCGATTAGACCTCCAACTGTTTGTGATTCAGGCCAAATTGCTCTATAATACCCGACGCACTTAATCGCTCATTTCACGGTGGCTCTGTCCATCAGGAGGTATTTCGATCACGAGAATAGCAGAACGAACCGGCACGCCAAGGGAGCGAGCATTCCTGGTAGGCGTGGAGCCCAAAGGGCCAGCCTCATCCTCCACAAAGCATGACTGGCCGGTCGAGGAGTCGTTGGCGGAGCTGGAGCGGCTGGCTCACACCGCCGGAATGATCGTAGTGGGCTACGAAACGCAACAGCTCGTGCATCCTCACCCAGCGACATTTGTGGGACCGGGCAAGGCCAGAGAGATCCAGGAGCAGGCGGAGGATCTCGCGGCCAACGTGGTACTGTTCGATGACGAACTCTCTCCTCGTCATCAGCGGGAACTAGAAGAGATCCTCGGAGACGAGACGAAGCTGCTGGACCGCACGGCCCTTATCCTCGACATCTTCTCGCAACACGCCCAAACAAGAGCAGGCAGACTCCAGGTCGAGCTGGCGCAGTACGAGTACCGGCTCCCGCGGCTTACTCGCGCCTGGACCCACCTGGCTCGCCAGGCAGGCGGCCGTGCCGGCGGCGCAACGGGAAGTGTTGGTGTCCGTGGTCCGGGCGAGTCGCAGCTGGAAACTGATCGCCGAATGATCAGACAGCGCATCGCCTACCTGAAAGACGAGCTTGAGGATGTTCGTGCTCACCGCAAGCGACACCGTGTGCGCCGGCGTAGAGCAGGCATGCCAACGGTAGCATTGGTTGGCTACACCAACGCTGGTAAGTCAACTCTGCTTAACGCATTGTCCGATGCTGAGGTCTTGGTTGCGGATCAGCTCTTCGCTACGCTTGATCCCACCACCCGACGGGTTCAATTGCCCAGTGGCACCACCACCCTGTTCACGGACACAGTGGGCTTCATCCAGAAACTGCCGACTCAACTGGTCGCGGCCTTCCATGCAACCCTTGAGGAAATCACAGAGGCAGACCTGCTCGTGCACGTTGTTGATGTGACCAACTCCCAGGTGTTGAGGCAGGCCCGAGCGGTAGGCGACACACTGGAGCAACTTAGTGCTGCTCATAAGCCGATGGTCAGCGCCCTCAATAAGATCGATCGCCTTCAATCGGCTGAAGCGATGCCGGCAGAGCTGAAACAGCTACCAAACGCGGTCCCCATCTCCGCTCAGACTGGCGAGGGCCTCCCTGAGCTTCTTGCCACAGTCGAGGATATGCTCGAGAGACAGATGGCGCACATCTCCGTCTTGATTCCCTATTCGGAAGGGCAGTTGGTTGATCTGTTCCATCGTCGCGGACTCATTGAGGTGGAGGAGCACACGGAGCAGGGCACACAGATGATCGGTCTGATTCCCAGTGAGCTGGTCGGACATTTCGAAGAGGTGCAGACGGACCGATCCAGAAGTCAAGAGGTCGCGCAATAGAGGTGCGGGACACGTCGTCCTCGGGCCGGGGCATCGATTCCGTCCGTGTGGACGGCTGCAAGTCATATCGGGAGGCAAGTACGTGAAACTACACGAGTACCAATCCAAGAGACTCTTCGCGAAGCACGGAGTGCCCATTCCCGCCGGTGAGATTGCAGCGACCCCCGAGAAGGCTCGGGATGTCGCCAGGGAATTGGGGGGTCCCGTCGTGGTGAAGTCCCAGGTCCTCGTCGGCGGACGTGGGAAGGCGGGTGGAATCAAGGTGGCTCAAGACCCGGTAGAGGCCAAGTCGCACGCGAGGGAGATCCTCGGCATGAGGATTAAGGATCTCCCCGTGCGCAAGGTTCTCATCGACCAGGCTGCCGACATTGCGAAGGAGATCTACCTGGGCATCGTCGTTGATCGCGCCGCCCGCCGACCAGCAATGATGGCCTCCTCCGAGGGTGGGGTGGAGATCGAGGAAGTTGCTCGAGTAAACCCTGATGCGATCAAGAGCATCACGATCGACCCCTTCCTCGGGCTCCGCGGGTATCAGACGCTGCAGCTGGCAAAGGGCATTGGCCTTCCAAACCACCAGTTCTCCAGCTTCGGCCGCATTGCCCAGGGGCTGTTCAGCGCCTTCTCTGCCTACGATGCCTCACTTGCAGAGATCAACCCGCTAGTCGTGACTTCCGCCGGGGATCTGCTGGCCGTAGACGGCAAAATGGTCATCGACGACAACGCGCTTTTTCGGCATCCCGACCTTGCGGAGATGCGGGATGTCGAAGCGGAAGCACCCGCCGAGCGTGAGGCACGCCGAGCGGGCCTGAGCTATGTGAAACTGGACGGGACGATTGGCTGCATGGTAAACGGGGCCGGACTGGCAATGGCCACAATGGACATCATCAAGCACTGCGGTGGCTCCCCGGCGAACTTCCTTGACATCGGTGGGGGGGCCCAGGCAGAGCGGGTAGCTACAGCTCTCCAGTTGATTCTCGGCGATGAGAGCGTCGAGGCGGTGCTATTCAACATCTTCGGCGGTATCACCCGGTGTGACGAAGTCGCAAGAGGAATCCTGGATGCATTCGAGCAAGTGAAGCCGACGGTACCCCTTGTGGCGCGGTTGGTCGGCACGAACGAACAGGAAGGACGAGCTATGCTCGATGCCGCAGACTACGATCTGATCACTGCGGACACACTGGCCGAGGCAGCACAAATGGCCGTTTCAGCAGCCGAGTAGGAGGACACTGTGGCAATCCTAGTTGACAAAGAGACTCGCTTGCTCGTACAAGGTATCACAGGACGCGAAGGTGAGTTCCACAGTCAGGAGATGATCGACTACGGAACCCAGGTCGTGGCAGGGGTTACGCCGGGCAAAGGGGGACAACTAGCCTGCGATGGGCAAGTACCTGTCTATGACACGGTCGCTGAGGCGGTGGCGGAGACAGGTGCCAATGTCTCCGTCATCTACGTGCCAGCGCGATTCGCCCCGGATGCCATCATCGAAGCTGCCGACGCTGGTCTGCCGCTGGTCGTCTGCATCACAGAGGGTATCCCCGTCCTGGACATGATAGAGGTGCGGGCGTTCTTGGACGAGGTAGGCTCCCGCCTTGTCGGTCCAAACTGCCCGGGTCTGCTCTCCCCGGGACAAGCAAAGGTCGGGATCATGCCCGGTCACATCGCGACACCCGGCTCCGTCGGCGTTGTCTCGCGGTCCGGCACGCTAACGTATGAGGTCGTCTACGCACTCACCAGCCGGGGCATAGGCCAGACGACATGCGTCGGGATCGGCGGTGATCCCATTATCGGTACCAACTTCATCGATACCCTGGAGCTGTTTGAAGACGACCCGGAGACCGAGCAAGTCGTGCTCATTGGGGAGATCGGAGGCACAGCTGAGGAGCGTGCCGCTGAGTTTATCGATGAGCGCATGACGAAACCGGTCACCGCCTTCGTGGCGGGACGGACTGCGCCAGCCGGCAAACGCATGGGGCATGCCGGGGCCATCATTCAGGGCGGCACTGGGACAGCGGCGGACAAGATAGCCGCTTTCGAAGCGGTGGGGGTTTCCGTCGCCCAGCATCCGGAGCAGATCGCTGACTATGTACAACAGCGTGTGTAGTCGCCAGAGGGGCTCCTTCGCCAGAGATAACGGGGACGATCCCGTGCGCACAGCGGCCCCTTTTTTGTCACGCTGTGCCACCTGACGCTGCTTAGCCCCAGGAAACCCTTGTCCACCAGATCTGGAAGAGACCCAGGATCGGTGTCGAACCCGATTCTGGGTTTTGCTCGCCGATTGGCGCCGATTGCCTCTCAAGTCGATTGGGGCGTAGTGCTGGCCCTGGCTATCGGACTCTTCGCTGCCATGCCGTTCCTCACACGGGGCGGACTTCCGCACCGGACCGATGCCGAGCTTCACGTGTACCGAACGGCCGAGCTCAAGCGCGCTGTAGACGAGGGCGTACTGTATCCGCGCTGGGCGGGCAATCTCTACCTTGGCTACGGGTATCCAATCTTCAACTACTACGCTCCGCTAACGTATCACCTGGGTGGCGCCTTCGCGCGGATTCTTCCCGATGCAAGCATAGTCACGGCCACGAAGTCAGTGTTTGTGCTGGGCCTCCTGTTGGCCCCCATTGGTGCCTACTTGCTCGGGCGGCGGCTCTGCAGCCCAGCTGGAGGAATAATCGCGGCGGCCTCCTTCACGCTCTGCCCTTACGTTGCCTTCATCGACCCACACGGACGTGGAGATCTGGCAGAGCACTTCGCCATCTGTCTCATGCCTCTGGCTTTCTACTACGTGCGGCGGCTCATGGACAATCCCAGGCCAAGTCTCCTGCTCGGAAGTGTGCTCTCTGTGTCCGCTATCGTCTTCAGCCACAATCTCCTGGGACTCGTCGTCAGTGGTCTGCTCCTCGCCTACTGGGGATGGGAAGCCGCCCTCGGGCCCGACCGCCGCAAGTCTCTGTGGGCGCTCTCGGCCTTCGCGCTTGCGGCAGGGCTCATCGCCAGCTTCTGGCTGCCGGCCCTGCTCGAGTCTGATGCAGTGAAGCTGGAGGTCATCGGGCCTGGGCACTTTGACTACCGCGAGCACTTCTCCAAGCTGAGTGAGCTTCTGGCCCCATCCCGGTTGATTGACTGGGGAGCAGCTGGGACCCGTTTCCGCCACAACCTGGGATTGGCGCAGTGGCTTCTCGCTCTGCCCGTTGTCGCCGTAGCGGCACGCCAGCTAAAGGGGGCTGGAGCGCGGAGCGGTGGTCCAAGAGTCGGCTTCTTCCTTGCCGGTTCTGTGGGGCTAGGTTTCGCCATGCTGCCGCCGTCAGAGTCACTTTGGCGGCTCGTCCCCGGCATTCCATACTTGCAGTTTCCCTGGCGCCTGCTGGGGCCCACAAATCTCATGCTCGCCGTGTGCAGTGCCAGCATGATCACGCTAGTGCCCCAGAGATGGAGGACGCTCACGGCTACGATGAGCTTTGCGGTCTTGATCCTGGCGGCTCTCCCGTTGCTCTATCCACCGCCATGGGAAGCCGATTTCGGTGGCACCTCACCGCTGGACATCATTAGATGGGAGAGAGAGAGCCAGGCTCTAGGGACAACCTCGACAGGGGACTTCTTACCGAAAACCGTGGACATGATACCGTCGCCGGCAAACACACTGATCCGTTCCTACGCGGAGCCTGGTCCCATCGACAAGGTCAACCGGGCTACCGTGCCCGAGACCGCCTATGTAACGGTTCTGCGCCACAGCCCGACGCACGATCTGCTCCGCGTCACGAGCGCGGAGCCGTTCGTCCTGCGGCTCTACACCTTCTTGTTCCCAGGCTGGCGAGCGTACGTGGATGGGCGACCTACCGACATTGAGATCGCCCGTCCCGAGGGATTCATCACAGTACGTGTGCCGGAGGGTGAGCACACTGTCCTGGTTCGGTTCGAAAACACCGCGGTTCGCAAGGTGGGCTGGGCAGTATCCGGAGCCACACTCGCTGTTCTAATTGGCGTCATCGTCCTTTGGAAGCGCAAGGACAATGGCGACCGAGAACCTTCAGCCTCAGTACTCGGTAGGCGCGAGTCCCTCTGGTCCGGGGGAACGCTTCTCCTCATCCTGCTACTGAAGGTGGCCATCGCTGACCCGCAAGGGTGGCTCCATCTCCGTTCAGCGCCTGGGCAAGCCCTCCCGGCTCAACACCCGGTGCACGCCGAATTTGGAGGTAAGATCGAGCTCATCGCCTACGACCTGCCGCAACGCCAGGTCCAAGCCGGCGACTCCCTGTCCCTGATTCTCTACTGGCGCGCCCTGGGCGCCGTCAATAACAACTATCAATCATTCGTGCACGTGGCTCAACCCTTGGAAGCCGTGTGGGCGCAGGAGGACCATTTGAATCCCGGCGGGCTACCCACCGAGCGCTGGCCCCTGGACAAGTACGTCTGGGACGAGTATGAGATCCGGATTCCGCCGGAAACACCCCCTGGGGAGTACAGTCTCAACGTTGGCCTGTACCTTCGGTCAGAAGGCTATCGTTTGGAGCGATACGAGGATGGGCGCCCTGTGGGGGATAGTCTTGTGCTCACTTCCGTCACTGTGACAAGATAGTCCAATGGGCCAGACGATCCCTTCCTACGGCCATCGGAAGGGGTGGTAGGCTGCGATAAGCAGGGCACCCATCTGAGCAAAGAGCCGATTCGTGGATTAGAGGAATCGGCTCCCGGTACAACAGATCCTGCACACTACCGGCTTAGAAGGATGGAGTGCGGGTCCCGCTACTCCTCGCCAGAATGCTGGCTCAGTGTCCGCTCCAGGATCTCTTCACGGTCGGAAAAATCCGCCTTGCGCTTCTTGGCCGGTCGCTTCTCCCCTTCGCCGCGATCCTTGTCCGCATACGCCCGTTCCAGGGCAACCTCCATGGCCGTCTGCGGCGTTGCTTCCTCCTCCTCAGCTTCCTGTTCTGGCTCAGGCTCCTGAACCACTTCCTGTTCCAGCCCTTGGCGTGTCAGATCGATACGCTGTCTCTGACGGTCGACCCTCAAGATGCGTACCTCGATCTCGTCACCCAGGCTGACCAGTTCAGACGGATGCTCCACATAGCCCGATGACATCTCCCGTACGTGCAAGAGACCCGGGCGCTCTGCGCCGATGTCTACAAATGCTCCATACTGTTCGATACGGGTTACCTTGCCTGTGTAGATCCGACCCTCACGCAATTCAGTCCATGTGACATCTGGCGGCTCGATCATGGTGAGGCTGACGCGGTTCTGCTCTGGCTGCACGTCCGTGACCCACACCACGACCTCATCCCCAATGTTTACGGCTTCAGTCACAGCATCTACTTCGCCGTCGCCGGAGAGCTGCGAAATGTGCAACAACCCCTCGCAGGGCAAGCCGACGTCCACAACTGCGCCATGCAGCCCGATCTCTTTGATCGTGCCTTCAAGTCGCATTTTGGCCTCAAGACTTTCAATGGAAAGCTCTTGGCTATCTGTCCTATCGCTCACGCTACTACCTCCTAATTAATGATCTCGTTACGACGAACACAATCACGCATTTTACACCATCAACGCAACCTGTCAAGCATTGTAAGCGGCCTTCGCATAGTAGTGCAATCACCACACCGCATCAGGGAACGTGATCACGCCTGCATGCACGCCAACCCGCTTATACATCTTCACACCTGTGTACGGCATGTCCATGACCCCGTCGTAGATGGCCCAGCTACGTCCACGTACATCCTTTTCCGCACCCGGCATCCGGAAGGGCGTGCTGCCATCGAGTCGACTCTGTAGCAACCCGCCCGGGCCGAATTCCCTGTGGATCCACTCCATGCGGCCAAGCCCCATCGCGTAGGCAAATCCCAGGCGTTCAAACAGGATCCCATTGTGATACGCCAACGGCTCGAGATAGACGGCATCGTGGTGGAGCGCCTCCACGAAATCCTCAAAGATAGGCACGAGATCCCTCGTCAAGCGCAGTCCATGTCGGACCTGACCGGGCGCCAGTCCCGCCTCCATCGCCCTGACCTCTTCCTGCAAGTTCCTGCCCTGAGTCCCAAATTCTGTTGGTGTGCCATCCGGCAGCTGATCCGTATCGAACCTCTCTGATAATGGATCATTCACGATGAACATGACGACCTCAATCTGGTTAGTCATCGTGTCCGCAAGCTGGAGGTACAGTACCGGATCTTGCGCGTCGACGCGGTGCTGAAGGCTGAGCTCAACGGAGGCGCGGCGGGCCGAGATCCGGAACAACGAAGAGCTGTCGGGGCCGAACAGGGCGTCGGGGTCAATGCCGAACCGCAGAAGCACATCTAAGGGAAGCAGACTTGAGTAAACCCGGCGTCTCTGCTGTCGGGGGAGGACATTGATGCCTCCAATTGACCGCAGGTCCAGCTTCGACAGCACCCGCGAAGGGGAGATAACTGTACGCCTCACCGCCGACGATCTCGCATCGCCCTCTCGATCTCTCGTTGGGCATCCCGTTCTGCAATCGAGCGTCGCTTGTCATGTTTGGCCTTGCCCTTGGCCAACGCGATCTCAACCTTCGCGCGGCCATCCCTGAGGTACATCTGCAGCGGGATGATCGTGTAGCCGCTTCTCTCCACCTCCGCGATCAGGCGATCGATCTCGTACCGATGAAGGAGCAACTTGCGCGGACGAGTGGGATCGTGCGCGTAGTATTGCCCGGCGGGCTGGTACGCCCCTATATGGACGTCGAGCAGCCACAGCTCGTCATCGCGGGGACGAACAAATCCATCGCGGATGCTGACACGTCCCTCCCGAATCGACTTGATCTCTGTGCCCCGGAGGACAAGCCCGGCCTCATAGCGGTCCTCAATGTGGTAGTCGTGCAGCGCCTTCCGGTTGCGCGCCACGATCTTGATGTGGTCTCTGGCCATCATTCCTCATCGAGCAGATACTGGACCGCCCGCTGGAGTTGGGGATCCTGCTCCGGATCCTCCTGCCTCTCCTCTTCAGGCCACGGCACCTCAATATCGGGCGAGAGGCCCTGTCCCTGTATACGTTGATCATCAGGGGTGAACCACAAGGCAGTGGTCACTCGAAGCTCTGAACCATCGCTCAGAGAGAAAACTCGCTGGACCGACCCCTTTCCGAACGTCTTCGTGCCCACCAGGATCGCTCTCCCCTGATCCTGCAGCGCGCCCGCCACGATTTCCGACCCGCTGGCCGAACCATTGTTTATCAACACGACGAGGGGAATCTCTTCCCCAATGTCTCCTGACCGGGCCGTGAATTCACGCTCCCTGCCGTCTCCGAAACGCTCTACGGCCACCAGTTCATCACCCAGGAAGAGATCTGCGACCTCGATTGCCTGATCGAGCCAGCCTCCCGGGTTCTGCCGGAGATCAAGCACGACGCCTCGTGGCCCCTGATCCAGAAGACCCTGAAGCCCCTCCTCAAGGCTGCTGCTGGCCGTCGCACTGAACTCGTGCAACCTGATGTAGCCCACGGCATCCTCAAGCATCTCGCTCTCGACGATGGGAATCTCCAGGCGCGCCCGCTTGACGGATACGGAGAACGGTTCCGGCGTCCCCTCGCGCTCTACCGTGAGTTCAACCTCGCTCCCGGCAGGACCACGGATCCTCCCGATCGCCTCGTACAACGGAACGCCAATCATAGATTCGCCGTCGACGGCAATCACCCGGTCACCACCCTGGAGGCCCGCGTCGGCAGCGGGTCCGTTCTCGAAGGTATCCACGATTCTCACCGTGCCTGTTTCATCCAGGTCAACAAAGGCACCGATACCTTCGAATTCCCCTGTGGCGTCCTCCTCCAGTACAGCGGCGATCTCAGGCTCAATGAATGCCGTGTACTTATCATCGAAAGTGTCCAGCATTCCACGGATCGCCGCATACGTGATCTGCCTCAAGTCTGGAAGGTCGTCATAGTAATGTCTCTGAACGAGGTCCCACACCTCCCAGAAGAGCTGGAATGTCTCTTCCGCCTCAGTTCTCGGCGTGGGAACGGGCAGAGGGGTGGGGTTGGGCTCAGTGGATGGCTCTTCCCCGCTCGATTCAGTGGTCGGGGCAGGGGGCGCGGTAGCATCGACCGTCGGCGCGGGTTCCGTAAACACGCCATCTCCCTGCTTTGCCAGCAAGTAGGCTGACCCGAAGCCGGCCGCGAATGTGACCCCGGCAACCATCAACAAGACGATACTTACAACCAAAAACTTCACGACAATTCGTGTGGTTCTATCCATCCTCTACTCCGATTCCAGGTACTCCATCGCTAGGCTCAGCGGCCCATCGCCGGGTCCGTCACCACGGGCCACAACAATGTCGGGTGTCAGGCCCATGCCATCAATGGGGCGACGATCGGGAGTCAGCCAAATGGCGACCGTGATGTGAAGGGATGAACCGTCCGATAAATCATGGATCTCTTGCACCGAGCCCTTCCCAAGAGTAGGTTCGCCCGCCAACCGCGCCCGATTGTGATCCTGGAGCGCGCCAGCGACAATCTCGGCCGCGCTGGCAGTATCCCCATCCACCAGTACGATCAAGCGCGTGGTCAGATCGCCACCGGTCTGATTGCGGTAAGTGCGCTGGTGACCGCGACCGATCTGGTGCAGGACGGCATCATCCTCCTCCAGAAAGCGACCGGCGACGGCAACAGCTGAATCAAGAAGCCCCCCGCGATTTCCTCTCAGGTCCAGCACCAGGCCAGTTGCTGCGGCACTGAGAGCTTCCAGCGCCCGCGCGAACTCGATGTCGGTTCTTTCGGTGAACCGCTCAACCCGGATGTAGCCAATCTCAGGTGTCTGGAGTCTCCAGGTCACCGAGGGCAGCTCGATCCGCTCTCGCTCCATCGTCGTCGTAAGCAGGCCGCCCGATGGATGTCTCACCGTCAGTTCTACCCGGGACCCGATCTCGCCACGGAGCCTCAGGACTACCTCGGTCTCGGTCGTGTCGTTTGTGACTCGATCGCCGTCTATCGCCAGGAGAACATCACCCGTCAACACACCGGCTTCCGCCGCAGGGAAGTCGGGATAGGGGTCCAGCACAATCCCGCCATCCGCACTGCGCTCGACCTCCACGCCAATGCCTCCGTGGGCACCGCGGAGCTGATCTCTCTCAAGGGTTCTCGGGAGCGGTTCGACCAACACAGTGTGGGGATCCAGAAGCGCGAGCGAGCTCCGTATCGCACCATACGTGCGCACCTTCGCCGGAGGCACCTCGCCGATAAACTCGCTCTCCACACGGTCCCACGCCTCCCAGAAAACACTCAGCTGATCGGAGCCGCCGGTCGACCACGCGCTGGAAACCCTGCTGCGCAGGGTGTATACACTGAACCCCGCCGTGTACGCCAGGCAAAAAGCACTGACCAAGGCGAGGCAGAGACGCAATCTCTTATGCCGGTATGTTGACATGTATCGAACAGTTGTTCGCTCCCCACGAGACGGTCGGTATTCTAACACAAAGGAACCGCGGAGCAAGTGATCGGCTTCCGCTGCGATAGCGACCATGATCTCGTCCATGGGGAAGGGGGCCCGCAACAGGGGCGGCCCCGCATCATCACGTTCCTTCTGTCTGTCACCGTCGCCCACGCTCCTCGGTGCTCACTCGGACGGCAGTCCCAACTACGCCGAAGCAAGACCCGGCCCACGACATCCCTGTGACCTTCAGCTGCCGGGGGAGTGGGGGCAGAAGGCGAATCGCCGCCAAGCGGGCACGGCAGGCTTCGGTGCACAATGCGATGATTCGCATAACATCAATTATCCGAAGGGCTGACATACATAGAGCATTCTCCTCGACGCACAACGGTGCATCTACCGAAGCCCTCGTCCGGTCCTGTCCGTCATCGCCCCTAGAGCGACGTGGTTGATTGCAGCCACGGCCGCGCAGTTGAACACCTGTCGCGCTGCTACCCCCGCTGTCACCAGCCGACCCTACCGCGAACCCGAGGGAGCGTCCCCGGCTCTTCCCACCAGTTCCACTACCAACGCGCTGAGGAGCACTCTCAGGCGACGCTGCAAGATGATCAGGAATCCCGAGCCGACGCATCCTCAGCAAGCTCGCTCCTGGTTAAGGCCTCTCAACTGCTTCCCGCCGGACGTTGAGAGAGACGGGCTGATGCCAGACGCCGCCCACCGACCACCCTCGCAGCTCGCCACAGGCCCACATGGGCCTTCCATCGTGGCGTCATCCTTCCGGAGACTTGCCACGAGGATGTGCAGTGTTGGTCGCAAGCGGACGCAATGGGCGTCTCCGTTAGCTATGCGAAACAAAAATCCACCCTGCCAGCGTCGTATGGTCGCGCCACTGCCCGCGTGCCGCATGCAGCCCAATGCGCCGAGCTCAAGCAGCAGACGAAACGGTTCGCATCTCTTTCCACAGTCGACGGTAGCGCAGCCGTCAGCACGTGATGGTCTCGGCAGACCCAGAGCCGTCCCTGTTCCCTGCCGAGTGACAGACCCGCTGGCGCATAGCCTTTACCTCTCGCAGCTGACCATCAGGCGGCATCGCATCAGCAGATCCATCACACCCATTCTTACGCCAGAACCTTGTCGCTGACACACCGACTCGACCGGCACACGCCGGATCGCCAATCCCTACACCCCCCTCACACGCGCCGATTTGATCCCCTCTCGGCGCGGCGCACTAGCGAAGGTTGCAGCGACGACAAACTCATCCGGTGCTCCCCTTCCACGATCCAGAACCCTCCTACACATGATCCGCGTTGCTTGTATCCCAGCACTATGTTCTGACCCCACGCCTCATGGCCTTCTGCCGGAACTCAGTCGTCGTCGACCGTCAGCTGACGGAGGCATGGGCCAGATTAGGCAATAAAAGTTGTCTCAAGTCACCGTCCCCCTTCCAAGCACCCTTCCTCCCAGTCATCATGAGCTCGGTCCGACCCACCGACTTCGCATAATAGGCGGGGTCTTCTTTCGTGGAGAGGCATTGCTCGTTACCGTACTTGCGACACAGTACTACACGCAACCATACAGGGAGCCGTCGTCTGCGCTAGCTCCGATCTCAATTGACCCCCCTGTCGTGAACCACTGCAAGCAACATTGCAGTAGCCGGATGTACCCCTGGGGTCTCAGGAACGGGCAACCGGCGCCGTGGCTCGGGCTGGTTGCCCGTGTCGATCAACAGCCCAACACGTCCCAGGTGCTGAAAAGCCGGTCCATGATGGTGGGCGTGATTCTTGTCCCCCCTACCCGGATGAACCAGGGTACCCTACTTCTCCGACGAGATTCCGGCCCCAGACCGGCCTCCCGCTCACACGCAAGCACAGGGCAAGCAGGTACGCCGACGCCAGCCAACGTCGCCCCGCCGCTGGGCGGCGGCCCCAGGATCTACGCGGATCCTGGAAGATGGTCGGCCCCGGCACAGGTGTCAGATTGTTCATCTGTGGTATAATGACGCCAGTGAAAAGAGAGGCCTTTCAGCAACTGGTGGCGGCGGCTCTCGACGAGCTCCCCGAAGACATACAGCAAGCGATGGAAAACGTCGACGTCGTCATCGAGGATTGGGCGGACGCCGCAACCCTCAGGCGTGCCGGCTTGCGCCATCCAACCCAGCTGATGGGCTTCTACCATGGCGTGCCACGGACGAAGCGTACCCGTGGATACAACCTCGTTCTGCCGGACAAGATCAGCATCTATCGCCGGCCCATCGAGATGCGGGCTCGAACGGACGAGGACCTCCGCGCCATCGTCTACCGAGTGGTGAGACACGAAATTGCGCATCATTTCGGCATTGACGATGCCCGCCTCAGAGAACTCGGCGCCTACTGAGGACAGGCCTGCAATGAACAACTCCCTCTCCTTCGACGTCGAACAGCTCCGTCGGATGTTTCCTGTGACGAGGCACTGTGCCTACCTCAATCACGCAGCGATCGGGACGCTTTCGGATTCCGTCCGCGAGGCGATGGAAAACTACCTTGCCCACCGCGCCGTCTCGGGAGATGAGGGTCCCTACAGAAACCTGTCCGCCGACCTGCGGGGATCTCTAGCGCAGCTTACCGGCGCCAGACCTGAGGAAATCGCCTTCGTCCAGAACACCAGCGCGGGCCTGAACGTCATCGCTAACGCCCTTCCCCTCCAGTCGGGTGAGAATGTCGTGTTCTGCGACATGGAGTTCCCCTCCAATGTGTATCCGTGGATGAATCTTGCACGCCGCGGAATCGAGGCGCGCTGCATCCCCCACGAAGGCGGGGGGTTGACGGTGAAAGCCCTGGAGGCCCATGCTGATGAGTTCACGCGCGTAGTGGCCGTCAGTTCTGTGGAGTTCCTGACCGGCTTCAGAACGGATCTTCAAGCTGTTGGCCGCTGGTGCCACGCTCACGGCGCGCATTTCGTCGTGGATGGAATACAGTCCCTGGGGGCGCTGCCCATGGATGTGCGTGCCTGCGGGATCCACTGCCTCTCGTGTGGAGGGCCCAAATGGCTGATGGGCCCGGCTGGCCAGGGTTTTATCTACGTCAGCCCTGAACTGTTGGACGATCTCCGTCCGGCTTTCGCCGGCTGCATCAGTGTCGCCGGCTGGGAGGATTGGCGAACCTACGATCTCACTTTTCTGCCGGACGCCCGCCGCTTCGAGCTCGGCTGCGCCAACTACGTGGGCCAGGCCGGGCTGCTGGCGGCAGTCCGCTTGCTCCTTTCGGTAGGCATCGACGCGATTGAGGCCTGGACGCTTCACCTGACGGATTTGCTGATCACAGATCTCCAACATCGCGGCTATGAGGTGATAAGCAATCTGTCGCCGCAACACCGCAGTGCGATCGTCTCCTTCTCCGTCAGAGCGGATGTCGACCGGGCCTTCAACCAGTTGGCGGCCGCAGGCATAGTCGTGTCGAAGAGAGAGAAGTATATCCGCGTGTCGCCGCATGCCTATAACACGGAGGAAGAGATACTTCGCATCGGCGAGACGCTGGGTGACGTCTCCACTACGTAGAAAACAACGAGGGAACATCGAGGACATGAAGAAGACACCGTCGAACGCGAGGCTAACCAGCGCATTCTCGCCCCCAAAGCCAAGCTGCGTGGAAGACACCGGACTGGCGCTGGGCTTTCTCACAGACCTGGCGGCGAAGATCATGTATCTAAGTGGGGAGCTGCTGGGGTACGAACTCGCCGATCGAATGAGGTTGCCCCACGCCGGCGTGGTTGAGGACCTGTTGGTGTCGCTGAAGCAAGAGCAGCTGTGTGAGGTGAAGGGAACCGGCGGCAGCGCGTCGCCAGGAGGTTTAGGCAGAGCCGTCTATCGGTACAGTCTCACGGACAAAGGACGCAGCGTCGCCCGTGAGGCCATGGATCGCTGTCAGTATGCTGGCCCCGCTCCGATCCCGCTCCAGCAATACAACCTGGGGATGGACCGGCAGGCCACCGGTAAGGTGAAGGCCCAGCAGCGCGACCTCGAGCGGGTCCTCTCTCATCTGGTCATCGATGAGAGAACCATGGCACATCTGGGAGCAGCCGTCAACTCGCAACGCTCGATCTTCCTGTTCGGTCCCACGGGCAACGGCAAGACAGTCATCAGCGAAAGCGTCGGACGCCTGATCCTCAAAGGTGATATGTACATTCCCTACGCTGTGGAGACCGGGAACCAGGTGATCAAAGTCTTTGACGCTGTGAATCACGTCGAAGTTGAGAGCTCAGCGTCGAGGGGGAACAGCTGGGACCGCCGCTGGGTTCGCGCGCGCAGACCGGTGATCATTGCTGGCGGTGAGCTTGTGCTCAGTGAACTGGACTTGATCTATGAGCCGAATAGCCGATTCTACGAGGCCCCTCTGCAGATGAAAGCCAACGGTGGCATGCTCCTCATTGACGACTTCGGGCGCCAGCAGGCCAGGCCTCGGGATTTGCTAAATCGTTGGATCGTGCCCCTGGAAAAGCGGGTGGACTTCTTGACGCTCCACACAGGCCGCAAGATTGAGGTGCCCTTTGACGTCCTGGTTGTTTTTGCCACCAACCTGGCCCCCACGGAGCTTGTCGACGAAGCTTTCCTGCGACGCATCCGTCACAAGATCAAGATCGAGGATCCAACGTGGGACGAGTACCGCGAGATCTTCCGGCGGGCCTGTCGGGAAGAGGGAGTTCCATATCGCGAGGAGGGCCTAGCCTATCTCATCAAGGAGTACTATGTCAAGGCGGACCGCCCGCGACGGCGCTGTCACCCCCGGGACCTTATCGCCCAGCTCAAGGATATCGCTAGCTATCTGGATGTCGCGCCGGAGCTGAACAGAGACCTCATTAGTCAGGCCTGCCACACCTACTTCGTCGATCTCTAGGCGGTCGGCCGGCCCAATTGACTGTAACCCGCACCGCCTCAGACGCCGGATGACCCTCAGATGCCGTCAACTGGGGGGCTCGAACGGCTGGAACCCGCCACCCCGCACCTCCGCCGCTAGACCAACCACCACGAAGGCCTGGGGATCGACTTCTCGCACAATGTCCCTCAGGTGTGCTACCTGCACGTCAGTCACAGCACAAAGCAGCACGTCCCAGGATGCCCCTGTGTACATACCTTTCCCCTCCAGGGCCGTGACGCCTCGACCCAGTTCTTCCAGGATCCCATCCGCTACAGCCTGTCCCTGGCTTGTGATGATGGTAGCCAGACGCTGCTTGCGGCGTGGCTCCGGCATCAGTGGCCGTGCAACCCGGCGCAGGAACTCGGGCACTGTCCCCCAGCTGCGTGAGAGAGCGGCTACGAACGCCACCGCAACGAGCCCGGCGTACACTACCCCCACAGCGGCAACGATGAACGGTCCAGAAACCGGACCGACGGCCGCTCTATCGAGGACGGTTTCGAAGCTGAGCGTGCGGGTGGGATGGATGATCAACTTGATGGCCCAGCTTGTCAGCAGCAACGATATCAGCCACAGGTAGTTGCGAGCGAATCGTCGTCCAACAGCCTGCCAGAGCTCAATGGGGAACGACGGCTCCGTCAGGGTTTGGGCCAGGTTGCTGCCCCAGTCCGCCGAAGGCCGGAACGGAGGCACGAACATCGCAGCGAGGAAGTCTGTCTCGATCAGATGCACTCGGTAGGCCCAGAGGACGTAGTATCGGTAGCGGCGAGCCTCGATCATGAGAAACGTCAGCACCAGGAGCAAGACGAGCAAGAAGACGAAATGGGGGTTGGTCGGCTCGCCAAAAACGAAGGTTAATGCCGCCGCGACCGTGATTACGGCCCAGTTCGTAGTGGCGTCCAGACGCTGACGCCAAGTGTTGGCGCGCTGGATCTCACCGCGATACAGGTGGACCATCGCCGTGATGAAACTGGAGGGATCGAGTTCATACCCTCGAAAAGCCCAGGCACGCCCTTCATTCTCAAAGCCGCTTTCGCCTCGTTCCGTCATATCTAGACGTCCTCCGCGTAGTGTTGTATGGCGCGCCGCAAGAACCCTTCGTCCACCAGCCCGAGTGGTGAATCCGTTTCCAGGATCCGCTGCGGGATCTGCAGATCCTCGTAGGAGAAGCCCGCACGCCTCTTGAACGCCACCTTACGTCGGAGGGTGTCCGCGCCGAGCTTCCGCAAGTCATCGTCCGAGAAAGGACAACCGACCGTGGCCAACGCGCGCTGAGCTATCTCAGATGTGTAGACGCCTCGAGCGAAGAAACAGACCACAAGACTAGCCAGGACCTGCCGCCAGCGCTCCTCCTGCAGCAGCGACCGCGCCACCTCCCGTGGATCGAGGGATTCCGTCGAGCGCGCCGCCTTCTGATCCACGGCGTAGCCAGCACTGTCGAGGTGGCTGTGCCGAGCGCCGGTCAGATAGGTGACATAAGCACCCGGCCCTGTGTGATAGCCAGGCATCTCGTTCCCGCCGAAGGCCAGCGCGAAATCTTTGCCTCCGTAGACCGAAGCAGCGTGGTCAACGCCGCGAGCCAGGGCGCGATAGAAATCCGTAGGCTGAGTGACGATGCGACCCGTGGCCGCAATGTAGGTCTCATAGTCGCCCCAACTCAACGGAAGTTCGTCAGTGTGCTGCTCGGAGACAAGCCCTCGCTCGAGCGCCTCTGTCGCCCAGGCCAGTGCCACGCCAGTGCTCATGGCATCAAGACCCTGGATCTCAGTTTCGTCCATCAGACGCAACATGCCCTGGGGATCATCTCCGCCCAGCATGCTTCCCAGAGCGTATATGGGCTCGTAGTCGTACCCCAGCATCGATGTCTTGTAGAAATACGGCTCGTCAGGATGCGGCGTGCGCAGCGCCGCGAGGTGGATGCACGCCACTGGACAGTGCGCACAGGCCAGCCTGCGTCCCAGGAATCGCTCTGCCATGCGTTCCCCAGATATCTGTTCAGCTCCCTGAAAGCGTCGCTCTTGAAGATTCCGAGTAGGAAGGGCCCCGAATTCATTCAGGGGCAGAATGTTCATCGGAGTTCCGAGCTCGTGGTACTTCTTCATCACCTCGGACTTCGTGGCGGCGTCGAATATCTCATCATACGTCTCTCGGTAAGCCCGCCGGTCAGCGACGTCAAGTCCGCGGTCGCCGATGACGACCATCCCTTTCAGCTGCTTGCTCCCAAAAACCGCCCCCAGCCCGAGCCGTCCGAAGTGTCGGTACGTCTCGGTGATCACCGTTGCATACGAGACGCCCTCCTCCCCCGCCCGCCCGATCCGCATGATGGTGCGACGACCAGATCCTGTCTCTCGCTCCCTCAAGATATCGCCCACGGTGTAGCTGGAGCGCATACCCCACAGGGCAGTCGCATCGCGGAATCGAACGCCATCGCCATCAATGACCACGTAAACGGGCATGGTACTGGCACCTTGGATCACGATCGCCCCGTAGCCAGCCAGTCGGATCGCTACGGCACTCCGCCCACCGGCATGACTTTCTCCAAGGTTCCCGGTATGCGGCGACTTGAACATCGCGACTGTCTTCGACGCCATGGGAAAGAGTCCGACCAGCGGACCGACAGTCAACACAATCGGGTTCTCCGGGGCCAGAGGGTCGACGCCCGCCGGACACAATTCGTCCAGCAGTCGAATCCCCACACTCGCACCTCCCAGGTGTTCTGCAAACAGCTCGGAGCGGTCTTCCACGCGCCACTTCCGGCGTGAGAGATCGATCGTCAACACGTTACGCAGGGGGTCATGTGTCAGCATGAGGAACCTCTTCCAGCGCTAGCACATCGTACGGGCAGTATGAAGCGCAGTAACCGCAGTAGACACAAATCTGTGGCTTGTCTTGCGCGCTGTCCCAGAACACTGCACCGAGGGGACACGCATCCACACAGTGACCGCAGCCGATGCATCGCTCTGCGTGAAAACGAACGCCTCCTCCTTCTCGCGGCACAAGTGCATCCGTGGGGCAGACGCGAGCACAGGGCGGATCGTAGCAAGCCCGGCAAACAACAACGACGAAACCACGGCGCATCCCGCCGGCCGAGCGGACCATGATGCGCGAGTCAGCCAGACCGCCTCTTCCTGTGCGCCGGGCGCATGCGAACATGCAGGCCTGGCAGCCTACACAGCGGTCAATGTCGATAACGGACAGTCGCCTCGACACTATCACCTCTCCACTACTTCCGCCGCGTCAGCCTCCATCGCTGAATTCGCTTGCGAACAAAGACGGCCACAACAAGCAGTCCCAAGGCAATGGCCACAGCCTTCATTGCCGGTGAGATGAAATCCGTGCCTATCATCACGGCGTGGATGGTCGCCAAGACGAAGGCGATATAGTTGGAGAAGTGAACGATGCGCCATCTCTTCCTGAACCGGGTTCGCTGCAGAGCGGCCAGCGACGCCAGACCGATGAGATACCAGGCCGGTCGACCGCCAAGTCTCAGAAAGGCATCCAGAGAGGAGAAGACTGGAACGAAACTGGCCAGACTCGAACTGCGGATGGCGACCCCAATGGGATGCAGCGTAACCAGAATGAGCCCGGAGACAGCCAGGATGTGATGGGCCTTTATGAATGGGCGACCGAGGAGCTGGAACAGCTCGCGCATGTAGGCTGACGATATCACGGTCAGGAAAATCGCCCAGTAGCCCAGCATCGCTGCAGCACGGATTGCCCAGCCGAGGGGCCCGCCGAGTGGTCGCAGCGCTATCAACCCTGCCACCACCGCGAGGCTGACGACGCCTGCTGAGATCAAGTAGATGAGCCCTCGTCGTCGTCTTGCTTCCTTGTCGGTGGTTGCCATGATTTCTTTCTCCTGTCACCCTGACTGGACTAGCATGTGGAACCGCTCGGCCAGGCCGCGCAAGAAGCGAATCCTCCGGGCATCTGTCAGCGAACTGACCACGGACCAAGCGGACAGTGCGGGCAAGTATAACCGCGGAGCAGTCAGAGTGCAAGCACCGAAGGCTCGCCGACGCCAGCCAGGGGGTGTCTCAGAGGGCCCCCCGCACATGGCCCATCGCCGGATCAACCGATAAGAACGATGTACCCGCGTGAGAGACGGGACCATCGCACCGCCACTTGGGCACTGTGAGTGCGCTGTGGAGTCGCGACGGTGTCATCCAATGAAAAAGGGACAGACCACTGAGCCTGTCCCTTGATCGCGCATCTCTGAACGTCGACCCGTCGAACTACGACAATACCACCGCTCTCAAAACCTTGGAGTTGCCAGGATCAAAAAGCCGCTGTCCCCGGGATCCACGGGTCATGGATTTGATGGCCGACAGGTTATTCATATGGAAGCGCCTGCCATCCTCAAGATAGACATCCAAATCATCGCCGCCTGCGCCAATGGTGACGTCGCCCAGCTTCCCACCGGACTTGGTCTCCCGCAGACACTGGACACCCTGTGTGTTCCTTCCCTGGACCGAGAAATCGCCGAGAGGTACGCGGTTGGCATAGCCGGTCTCAGAAACGACCACAACCTGCCAGGCCTTCTCGCGCTGACCGTCATCTCCCGACTCCGTCCCTCTGGATACGACGGCGCCCCCCAGTATGCGATCGCCCTTCTTCAGCGAGATGCCGATAACGCCGCTCGCCGTATCCGTCTTCTGAGGATTGACCTCGCTGCTATCCAGCCTCAGGAATTGCCCTTCTTCCGTGTAGAACACCACGTCCGCGCGTTCATCGGCAAGCTTCCCGAACAGCAGCTCGTCGTCGTCCGCCAACCCGATTACGGGTCCCCACTCGCGCTCAAGCAGGGATAGATCACCCAGAGCCGTTCGCTTCACACGGCCTGACTGCGTGCCCAGCACCAGATACCGGTTCGGTTTGACAACACCGATGCCGACGATGCGCTCCCCACGACTTAGTCCCAGCGCCGCCGGCGTGGCATCCGTCAGGATGAAGCCCACCTTGCCCCGCCAACCGCGACCGCGGCTGCTAAGCAGGATCACCTGATCGTCTGGCTTCGCGCGAATCCGGGCCAGATGGACACTCCGCGCCGCTCGCGTCGTTAGTCCGTCGCCCGGTCGGTATGAGAAACTGGCAGCGTCCGACCGTTCGATGCCATCAGGAGTGAGGACCAGTACCTGGTCGGCTTCGGGTGTCACCAGGTCCGATCCCGTCATTACTGTCGTACCAGCGGCCTTGTCCTGGCTGTCCACGATCACCGTACGGCGTGGGACCGCAAACTGCTCCTTCAGCTCCGCTGTCTCTTCGATGACAACCCCCAACTGTCGAAGCTCGGAGGCCAGCAGCTCCTTCAAGTACTCGATCCGCTCGGCTAGATCTGTTTCCTCGTCCTTCAACCTGTTCCGTCCCAGGGCAGCCAGCTGCTGCAGTTGCGTCCGCAAGATGGCGTTGGCCTGCTCCTCTGTGAACCCAAACTCACGCATGAGGTTGTTGCGAGCCGTCCTGGGCTCTCGTGACCGTCGGATGGTCTCAATCACCTCATCAAGCACATCAAGCGCCTTCAGCAGTCCCTTGACGATGTGCAGCCGGGCCTGCCGCTCCCGCAGTTCATGTCGGCTGCGGCGCTCAATGACGTCTAGCCGATGGGACACGAAGTACGTCAGAAGCTCCAGCAGGGAGAGGTAGGTTGGCCGGCTTCGGGTCTCCTCGGCAGGCGCTGCCCTTCTCTCATCTTCGTCATAAGGCACCAGCGCGAGGTTGATGACGCCAAAGGTCTCCCGCAGCTGGGAGTATTTCAGTACCTGGTCCAGGACCGCATCTGGATCCGCCGTGCGGGATATCTCGATGACCAATCGCATCCCCGTGTAGTCGGATTCGTCTCGCAGGTCCGTGACGCCGGTCACGCGGCCACGGTTTATCTCCTTGGCCAGCTTCTCCATTACGGTGTTCTTCTGCACGTTGTAGGGCAGCTCGGTGACCACCAGATTTGCCTTGCCGCCACCAATGTCCTCGACGTGCACGCGTGCTTGGGTGACAATCCGTCCACGCCCCTCCTCGTAGGCCTCGTATACCGTGTCGATTAGGCCGTCGCCTCTGTCCCGATACCGATACAGGATGCCGCCCGTGGGGAAGTCGGGACCCGGGACGAACTCAAGCAGGCCCTCAGTCGTGATCTCGCCCCTCGTTTCCCACCTCTCAGCCACGTACGTCAGCGCATCGCACACTTCTCCCAGGTTATGAGGCGGCATGTTGGTGGACATGCCCACGGCAATTCCAGCCGAGCCGTTCACGAGCAGGTTGGGGAACACAGTCGGCAGGACCACCGGTTCCTCGAGAGAGCCATCAAAGTTCTCCTGCCAATCCACCGTCTCCATGACCAGATCCTGCAGCATGGTGTCAGCAACCGCAGTCAGCCGAGCCTCCGTGTAGCGCATAGCCGCCGGACTGTCTCCGTCAACGGAACCGAAGTTTCCCTGCCCGTCGACCAGGGGCATCTCCATCGAGAAGTCCTGCCCCATCCGCACCAGGGCGTGATAGACGGACGTGTCCCCATGGGGATGGTACTTGCCCAGGACCTCGCCGACGATGCGAGCGCACTTCTTGTGAGGCTCATCGGCACTCAAGCCCAGCTCGTGCATGGCGTACAGGATCCGGCGCTGTACGGGCTTCAAGCCGTCTCGCACGTCAGGCAGAGCGCGGTCTGTGATCGTCATCCGGGCGTATCCCATGTACGCCGCCGTCATGTCCGTCGCCAGATCCAGCGTTTCCGTCGGGAGTTGCACGCCCTTCGTCTTGACGTCAGTCATCTACAGACACCTCGCCATTCATATCAATCGGAGCGTTTCGGAAGACGCGCTGCCCATGGACCACGGAGGGCCCACAGCCGTCAAGACAGCGCGAGAGCCCCACCCTAACCCCCGTTCTCATCCAGCATCATTCCCTCGCCCCAGTAGCGCATCAAACGCTCACGGCGCTTTCCCGCACCGGCGCCCATCCACAAAGAGAACGCTGCGTTCGCCGCGTGGACGTCGCTGGCCTTGACCTGCACCAGGTGTGCGTTGAGCGCCGGGTTCTCGGTGTCGACCACGCTAAACACCGTCTCGCGCAGCTGCTCTGGGTTCATCTCGCCGAGTCCCTTGTACCGCTGGATCGTGACCCCGCGCATGCCGCCCCATTCGTCCAGGATTCGTTTGCGCTCTGCCTCGCTGTACACGTAGCGTCGATCGCCGCTTTTTCGGAGCATGTAGAGCGGCGCCTGAGCCACGTACAGGTATCCTTCCTCCACAATGGGCCGCATCAGGCGCCAGAAGAGTGTGTAGAGCAGCGTTTTGATGTGCTCACCGTCCACGTCAGCGTCCACAAATATGGCAACACGCCCATAGCGCATGTCCTCCACGCTGAAGTCGCTCCCCACTCCTGCACCGAGGGCCGCCACAATGGCTTTCACTTCCTTGTTACTCAGCGCTCTGTCCAGCCGCTTGCGCTCAACGTTGAGGATCTTCCCGCGCAAAGGCAGAATGGCGTGGTAGCGGCGATCCCGCGCCTGCTTGCAGGAACCGCCAGCGCTGTCGCCCTCGACAACGAATAGGGTTGTCTCCTCCGTCGGTGTGCCCTTGGCAACGTCCGCCAGCTTACCCGGGAGCTCGTCGACCTCCAGAGCTGAACGCCGCATGACGAGCTTGCGGGCCTTGGCAGCTGCCCGGCGCGCGCGAGACGCCGCCAGACAACGCTGCACAATCCTCTTGCCCAGGGAGATCCGCTTTCGCAAGTGCTCCAACAGGCCCTCGTAAACAATCGAGTGAACCTGCCCCTGAACCTGGTCCGTCCCCAGCTGGGTTTTTGTCTGACTTGTGAATTGGGGATCGTGCATCCGCACGCTGAGGACCGTTGTCAGGCCGGCCCGGGTATCCCGCCCGATGATCTTGTCCCCTTTCTTGACTAGTCCGCGCCGTTCTTCTGCAAAGACATTGATAGCCTTCGTAAGCCCAGCCATCAAGCCTGAGACGTGGCCTCCCCCGTCCGGGGTAGGAATCGTGTTGACAAACGACACCAACTCGGGGAAGTCCCCATCGTGCCACTGAAAGACGGCCTCAACCTCGGTGCCGTCCTCTGTGGCGCCCGCCAATTTGATAGGGGGATGGAGGGTCCTTCGCTCGCGGTTCAGGTGCTCGACGTACTCAACCAGGCCCCCTTCATAGCAGTACTCCCGCACCCGCCCCTTGCCACGTCGGTCCTCAATCCGCGTGACCAGGCCGGGCACGAGGAAGGCGACCATCTGCAATCGTCGCGCCAGGGTGGCGAAGTCGAAATCGATCTCATCGATATATTCGGGATTCGGCTTGAAAGCGATGCTGGTACCTGTACCGATCCGTCGATCCTTGTTGTCGCGCACAGCCGTGAATTGTCCGCGAACACCAACCTGCCCCACAACGTCTTCGGTCCTTGGATTGAGGATGTTCACCGGTGTTACGGGAAGACCTTTTTCGTGCCGCTGTCGATACAACACGCCGTCTCGGCACACCGTCACCTCCAGCCAGGAGGAAAGCGCATTGGTCGCCTTGATGCCCACCCCATGCAGGCCACCGGACGTGGAGTAGCTACTCTCGTCGAACTTGCCGCCCGAGTGGAGCGTGGTGAAGGCCAGTTCCATGGTGGGCTTGTCCTTTTCTGGATGCATGCCCACGGGGATCCCGCGTCCATCATCGCTGATCTCAATCTCGCCGTCCTGTCCGATCACCACTTCGACTTCCTTGCAGTGACCCATCAGCGCCTCGTCCACCGAGTTGTCGATCACCTCAATCGCGAGATGGTGCAGAGCCGTCATCCCGCGACCGCCCACGTACATTCCCGGCCTGCGTTGAATGTTCTCTGGGTAGTCGAGAACCTTGATGTCTTCCTCGGTATACCCTCTCTTGGCCATAGGGATCACGTCCTCCTGCCTGCTCTACGGCACCGGATCTTCCGCTCAATAGACTGCACAAACGCCTCCAGTATAGCACATTTGTTCTAATGCGTCAAATGGAAAGGTGCCAGGACAGCCACCTGCCCTGGCACCTGATTTTCCAGACCGTTCGCAGACAGCTGTCCGACGATCTGATCGATACTCACTTCACGTAGATCGGGCTGCTATAGATCCAGCCCCGGCGCCCCCATCGGTAGCGCCGGTACGCCTCCACCCGATAGACCCCAGCGGTCGCCGTCGTATGTCGTAGCGTCGCTCCCCTGGTGCGAGCAACGGGCTTTCCATCCCGTATCAACTGGATATCGGCGCGCGCTGGCGTCTCCACCTCAAAGGTGGTTGCCCCTGTTCGAATCAGCTCTTCACCAACAACCGCCTCGTTCGCGACACTGCGTGCTCGAAATCGGAATCCGGAGGTTGTGGCGGGCAGATCATACCCCACCCACGTGCGACCCGCTCGCAGGGCATCGTAGATGAGTTCCTTGTCGTGCTGCACATCTCCGTTGAGCGGCATGTCAGTCAGCAGGTGTGTGTTGACACACTCGAACAAGAACTCGTAGGGAAAGACCTGGCGAGTCAGTGGCCCCATGGCATACGTCTCTCCGTGGGCGTCCGCTCCACCGATAATGGCGACGTGCTTGCCTTCGGCAAGCAGCTCATCCCATTTCTCCAGTGTCGCCCGGTAAGGCCCCCGAATGCCGACTCCGGGGTAGAAGGCATAGAACACGGCCCACAACTTGTTCCGCAACAGGCCCTTGAACTCCGACATATAGTTCCAGAGTTCTATGCCCGTAAATCCGTCAACCTCCCAGGCCTCCCAGGGGATTGCGCCCAGGTCCGGGTCGATTGGACTGTCAAGCTCGAAGGGATGAGCAAGGTAGCAGAAGCCCCCCTTGCCATCGACGCCATCTATCATTTCCTGTGCATGTTCGCCCGCGACTGGCGCGAGCTCCTCCTCTGCGTTGAAGGCCAGGAGGTGGTTGGCCTGGGGTCGGCGTCGCACATCGTGCAGTTCCTCGCCCACCAGGAGAAGCACATCGTCATAATAGCCCTCGACGCCGTCCACCCACACATTGTGATCGGTCACCACGACAAAATCGAGGCCGGCGTCGGACGCCGCTTGTGCCACATCGGCGTGAATTGCCGTTCCGTCTGAGTACGGCGTATGGATATGTAAGTTGCCAACGTATTCGTACGCACTCATTCTAGTCGCGCTAGCAGATGCTCCAGCTCATCGTAGTGTTCAAAGGCGGCATCGGCCAGGTCGCGCCCATCCTCGCGGTGGCTCACGCCCAGAAAGAGGACAGCTCTCATGCCCACGCTACGAGCGCCCCGAATGTCGGTCTCCGGTAGATCACCAATGTGAGCCCCTTGCTCCGGGCGCGCGCCGAGGTGCTCCAGTGTGTGGAGAAACGGCTCCGGGCTGGGCTTCGCGATCCCCAACTCATCTGAGAAAGTCAGCGCGTCAAACAGAGAAAGAAGACGGTCCCGGGCCATGACCTGGCGCAGGACCCGACCAGGGGTCAGCCCTGTGTCCGAGATAAGGCCCACGGCGTACCGCTGTGCCAACGCGGGCAGTACATCACACACACCGTCGACGGGACGGGGCACGTTGCTGTGCAAATAGGCCTCCTCTATCTCCCGCCCCAACGCCGCTGCGGCGTCGTCCGAGAGACTGGCTTCGAGATGTCCAAGCAACTCGTCCAGCCAGCGCGCTATAGGAATGGACCGTTGCTCCTGCCGCCAGACCCGATCCCATACTGATCTGGCGTGACCGTACGCCGCCTCCAGACTCTCCCACGCGCGCGGCTGCCCGTTCCGCTCTAGTACCCGCTCCAGGATGTGCAACCTCTCGTCCCGGACGTAGGCGTTCTCGTAAAGCGTGCCCCAGAAATCGAATGTCACCGCAACCAGACCGCTCTCTCTGTCCCGGGCTCGACCACCGCCGTTCCTATTCAAACTGTCTCCCCTCGAGCAGGATGGCGCTCGGCGCGCACAACGTTTTCTGAAGCTGCTTCAAGCTCGCGTTCCCATCCGTCAAGCCCAGCATCCCGAATGTCAACGAAGCAGAGATTGGGTCCGCCAGCAAGGTCCGGCCTCGGCAACGAGCCCCCACAAGCAACGAAGGACATCATTCTATCAGCGATGATCTCTCGGCCATCCGATGAAGCTTGCTATGGTGGCAGCCGTTGCAGCCAGCTACAAATGAGGCGGATTCACGGCGACCGTCTATCTTATCGCACCCCCAGGGCATTGTCAAGCAATCCCGTTGAGGTATAATCGTCGTGATAGACACGAGTCAGCCCTTCTCTGAAGAGGGCAGCCTGCCCAGACGCGCCCACGGGGACCGTCGCCGGCATTACCGCGGCAATCGAGATGCGACCTAACGGACAAAGAATGAATAACCATCAAGTCGCTGAGATCTTCTCCGCCATGGCCGATATCCTGGACATCATGGACGCTAACTACCACCGGGTGATGGCATACCGCCGCGCAGCCGAGACGGTAGATACGCTCGGTCGGCCGGTCGAAGAGGTCTGGCGCCAGGGGGAGCTGATGTCGATCCCAGGCATCGGGGACACGCTTGCCTCCAAGATCGATGAACTCATGCGCACTGGCGAGTTGGAGGCCTACCAGGAGCTGACGTCGCAGGTCCCGGAAGGTGTGGTAGCCATGCTAGACGTACCGGGCATTGGGCCGAAGAGTGCCGCCAGGTTCTGGAAGGAGCTGGGCCTCACAACCGTTGAGGCCCTGGAACAAGCAGCGCTGGCGGGGCGTCTCCGCGAACTCCACGGGTTCGGCGCCAAGAGCGAACAGAACGTCCTTGACGGCATCGCGTTCCTCAAGCGTCGGACGGGTCGCTCGCGCCTCGGCGATGCCTGGTCGCTGGCTCAGAGCATTCTCTCGCAACTCCGCGATGTACCCGGCGTGCTCCAGGCGGCCCCAGCCGGGAGCCTGCGAAGGATGCGAGAAACCGTCGGCGACCTGGATATCCTCGTCGCGTCGCCCGATGCCCAACCGGTGACCGAACGCTTCACGCACTTGGCTGATGTGGACGAGGTGATGCTCAGTGGTGCGACGAAGACATCGGTGCGCACCCGGTCCGGATTGCAGGTGGACCTGCGGGTGTTGGAGCCAGAGCGCTGGGGGACGGCGCTCCAATACTTCACCGGCAGCCAGGCTCACAACATCCACCTGCGGGGCCTGGCCCTTGACCGCGGACTGTCGCTGAGCGAGTATGCGCTAAAATCCGCGGACGAAAGCGAGATCCTCTGCGCTTCCGAGGCCGACGTCTATGCCACTCTGGGGCTGCCCCCTATCCCCCCGGAGCTTCGGGAAGATCGCGGTGAGATCGAGGCGGCGCTGGAAGGACGCCTTCCGGATCTGGTGGCGCTTGATGATCTGAAGGGTGACTTTCAATTTCACACCACCGGGTCCGATGGTCGCCACAGCCTGTTGGAGATGGCCCGGGCAGCCCGGGCAAGGGGTTTGGCGTACGCACTGGTTACCGATCATTCCCACGGGCTGGGGGTGACAGGTGGGCTCACGGCGGAGGGCTTACGTCAACAGCGGGCGGCCGTTGATGCGGTAAACGAGCGCCTCGACGGTACATTCCAGCTTCTGGCCGGCATTGAGGTTGAAGTGCGGAGCGACGGCAGCCTGGACCTTCCAGCTGACGCCCTCGCGGAACTGGACCTTGTCGTGGCATCGCTGCACACGGGCCTCCGCCAGCCGCAGGAACAGTTCACCGAGCGCATGGTATCGGCCATCCGCAATCCTCACGTCGATATCATCGCTCATCCAACTGGGAGGCTGATCGGCGAGCGGGAGGGCGCCAACCTGGATATGGAGGCCGTCTTCCGTGCGGCAGCCGAGACGGACACGGCACTCGAGATAAACGCCCATCCCTCCCGCCTCGATCTCAGGGACGTGCATGTGAGACGCGCCGTGGAGCTGGGGGTCAAGCTGGTCATAAGCTCAGACGCCCACTCGGTTGAGGGATTCGACGTGCTCCGCTTTGGCGTTGGCACGGCCCGTCGAGGGTGGGCCACGGCGGCCGACGTGCTCAACACGCTCTCGGTGCTTGAGCTGCTGACCTGGGCGAGCCGGACATAGGCCTGGTTGGGGCGTCCTGGCCAAGAGCGCGTCACAGTCAGTGCCCCGGCAATCGGACGTTGCGTGAGCCTACGACAGTCGACCCTATGAGGCGAGACGGCCCGTTCTCATCCCGAGAACCGCCTGAGATTGGTGAATCGCGGGCCCGGAGCCCGGCTGACGGCGCGGCTGGACATCTGAGTCAGGAATCTGCCATTTGCCGTCGAGCCGCAAGATGGCGAAATCGGCGCAGATACTGTGGGAAGACTGGTGGTGACATGAGAAACCATTGGAAACTCCTGATCGTTCTGTGCATGCTCCTCGTCCTAGGCGGGAACGCAGCAGCCCAGCGCCCGGATCTCCCAGATCCAATCGTCTTCTGGTCATCTCAAGGCCCTGTAGCCGTGCAGCGGCCCCGCGGTATCGGGCGTGCGCAGTCAGACCAGAACATGGGCGAGTACCTCCTCCAGAGACTCCTCGACGGCCCGACGGCCGAAGAGGCAGAGGATGGACTGTGGACGGCGATACCGCACGAGACAACGCTTGCAGCTGTCCTTGAACCGCTAGGAAACACCGTGGTCGTGCGCCTGGAGACGTCGGAGGCGGCGCTGGAGAATCTGACTCACGACGGTTTCGAAGCCATCGTCCAGCAGGTCGGCAAGACCCTGATGCCCCTCGACTGGCGAGACCTGCGCATCCAGGTCCGAGACCCCGCCAGCGGTGACTTCGTGGCGCTGGCTGACTTCTTGCCGGAGATTGAGGTGCCAACCAAGCCATCTACCCGGCCCGAGGCCGCCGTGAGCGCCGCTGGCACGGACACCGGGCAGCCGCCTGCTCCCGGTCAGGGGCAGCCAAGCGGAGCCCTCAACGGCATGACCGTCTACGTCAGCGCCGGGCACGGCTGGGAGTGGAACAGTTACAAAGACCAGTGGAAGACACAGCGCCCACCCTACCCCAATACCTCGTACGCCGGCCCCATCATTGAGGACCACAACAATGGCGAGGCCGTCAACCAGTATCTCCTCCACTACTTGTGGAACGCCGGCGCGCAGGTCTATCCCGTCCGCGAGCGTGATATGAACGACGAGGAGGCCATCGTCGATGATGGGGGCTCCGGCTATTCAGACAGCGGCTGGACGCCCGTTGGCGCAGGCTACTTGGGCGATAGCCGCGAGATCGCCACGGTCAGTGGGGCAGGGACAGCCACTGCTAACTGGCAGGTTTCCCTCCTCGCGGATGGACGATATGCCGTCTACGTCTGGTACCGCTCCGATGGAAGCAGGCCCCCCGACGCCCGCTACACAATCCACCACGCCGGCGGCGAGACGACAGTGGAGGTGGACCAGCGAAAGCACGGGTACACGTGGCACTACGTCGGCACGTTTGGCTTCGTGGCTGGCACGGCTGCCCGGGTGACGCTCACCAACCAATCGAGCGTAGCTGGCAGGACGGTCGTGGCCGATGCAGTGCGCTTTGGCGGGGGGACTTTCGACAGTCTGGGGGGGATCGACACCATAGCGACGGGTCCGCCCATGAGACCTTGGTGGGAGG
>Ga0207796_1000005_pt1 | contig 129510 bp, 106 predicted proteins | sample Pon1CUnioCityCA_6_FD_187274 | JGI IMG/M metagenome (GOLD analysis project Ga0207796, IMG submission 187274) | Marine sediment microbial community from Union City, CA, USA - Pond 1C Sediment 1 (SPAdes) | ecosystem: Environmental > Aquatic > Marine > Intertidal zone > Salt pond sediment ... | reverse complement strand
CCGCCCGCGTCAACCACGCAGTCTTCGTCCGTGGCGGGATCGTATTGCCTTACGTCCTCGGCGAAGTCCTGATCCTGGGCTTCTTCCAAGATGTAGCTATCCGGCCTCGTGACCTCTGGATAGCTGGGATCATACGACCAGATGACTCGGTAGTGTTGGTCCTCATCCTCGTTGTCGATCTCATCCAGGTCTGGCGCAAAGGGCGCGCCAGCCACAGATGTGGACTTGACCAGACTCCAAGGCCCGGCACCATACGAATTGTGTCCGCGGACGCGGTAGTAGTAGATCCCGCCGTCCTTCCCCGTGAACCCAACAGACGTTCCTCCATCCTCGTACACGGTGGTCCAATCGCTGAGGTCTGCCTGCGTGGCCTCCTGGAGGGTATAGGTCAGCGGGTCGGTCACCGCTGGGTAGGCAGCGCTGTAGCTCCAGGCAACCGTGTAGTCGCCATCTTGCTCGGGGTTTTCGATATCGTCGAGACTGACGGCATAGGGGACGGGAGGCCAACGCCTGACAATGAGCGGCAGGTAGACATCAAAGATATCGGGGCGAATATACGTCCCGATGGATCGAGTAAACGATTGAACGGGTGCTGCGATCTCGACAGTGTTGGTGAGCCAGACACCGCGACAGGCGCCAGGGGTGATGAGGGCGCTGAACCGGATCTCATCGTACGAAAGATACGCCAGAGTGTTCGCCCACGTGATGACGCCGTTGTGGACGCCCAGGCTCGCGCCCGGGTCGCGGGCAGTGAGACTGCCCGAGATGTAGCTCAATTCAGCGGGCAAGGTATCCGTCAGCCGGGCGTCAGGCACCACATACGGGCTCCCACTGTCCGCATTCTCGATGCGGATGGTATAGGTCAGAATGTCGCCAGGCTCGGCTTCCGTGGACGACACGCTCTTCCACGTACCCTCCGCATCCAGGTTGCCGATGTCGGCCACCACTGTCGTCGATGCGGAGTCCTCGACCAACTCGCCCGCCCCTGTGACCTGGGCCGTATTCATGATGTCGGCATAGATGAGCTCACTGGCAACCCGGGCGCCAAAGCTCAGTATTGCGTAGTTGTAGCCAACCATCTCGGCGGTCCAGGTAATGGTCTGATCCTTGACACCCCACGCACCGAACGTCCCTGTCAGTGTGTCGTCGACGTAGGATAACTCGCTGGGCAACGTGTCGGTCAGCCAGGCGACGGTCGGAGTATCACCCATGTTCTCGACTCTGATTGTATAGGTCAGCGTGTCTCCCGGGGCTGCTGTATCCTGACTCACCTGCTTGTCGACTAGCAAGTTCGCAGCGAGGACCTCTTTTGCGGGCTCAGCCCGGACCTCGATCTGAGAGAGCAGTAACGATAGTCCCACTACCAGCGTCAGAGCGCACAGCCCAGAAAGAAGGACCCACGTGAGACGCTGGCCCAGCACTGTTCTTGTCACGCCTGTATTCATCTTCGCTCAACTCCCTAACTGTAATTCACGGGGCTATGCCCCTCGTCCCGTGGTATCCACCCAAACGGCAAAAAGAGACGTTCAGCACTGTAATTCTACTATGACACATGGCTACTGTCAATGTCTGCCCGTTGGGGCGCCGACTCGTGGCCCAAAAGAGGCCTGGCTGGCGTTGAGTGACTCCGGCATCCCCGGCCCACTCCAAACGACCGGTGCGTGCTATTCGACGAAAACTGTTCGCAGAACCAAGCGATCCCCGACTGGGTTTCTCGCCTCGTCCACGACCGCTACTCGCTCCATCGTCTGGGAATCATACAGGCCAACCTCAAGCCAGTGCGGACCTGGCCGGGCATCTCGGCCCACAGGAAAACGGTACACCTGCGCGACGACACAGTCTGGCTCCCAGTGCCACGGAGGCACGTCGAAACCATCATACTGTCCGACGATATGACCCGCCGCATCGATCAAGTGGGCGAAGCTGGCCACGGGTTCGTAGATAGGATTCGCGACGCGCCAGTAGACGATCAGGTGAACATCCTCCCCCCTGCTCAGGTCATCATCGGCCAGTTCGTAGCCCAGCAATCTGGCAGTGTCCCCGAAGCGCACAGGAAGGGCCACAGGCCGCTGTCCTTCGACATCGAGCGATGCGGGCAGCCCGGCTGTGATCTCGGACAGCAGTTGCTCGATCTCTGGATCTCCCTGGATTTCATACAAGCGATAGGATGGAGCTCCCGGCGGGGGGTCCCCTTCTAGTATTGTTATGGCACCTTGCATCCAGCGGGCGAACAGCAGGTCGTCTGGCTCCATGAATTCCGGGATCAGATACCGGCGGTGGCCCCGTGTCGGCGGAAGAATTAGCCCTCGCTCGGCATTGAACCAGCGCAGGTCAATCTCATCGCGACTCAAAATCCTGTCAGCAAGCAGCAGGTGGCGATCATCGGGGAACGGCTCGGAGCCCCAGAGCACGCCAGTCAGGTTGGTGCAGCTAAGGTCACGAAATGCTTCCGTCAGCGCGGTTTGATATATCTCATGCACCTCTGGCCGAATGGGCCACAAGAAAAAGTAGTCATGGAAGGTATCCAGCCCGCTGAGGGCCAGGCACAGGGCAAGCAAGACGGGCATAATCCATTCGCCAATCCGTCTACGATGAGCCATGATCCAGTCCCAGAGTGCCACTGCACCAACCCCGGGGAAGACAGCCGCAGCGGGCAGCGCTCCAATGCCCCGCACAAAGCTAGGCGCCTCCGGCGTGAGCATCGTCGGGGCCAGCCCGAGTAACGTCCATGTCAGGATCAGGAAGTAGCACGGCTGGCGCCACCGGAGAAGGCTTACCAGCACCCCGAGAACAGCAAGCCCTCCCAGGAGGGGCCCGAATGGGGGCCGCCCCGAAAGATTATAGCGCCAGTTAGGATCGCCCGTGGCGACAAAGAGTCCCAATGTCCTCACTGACTGCCGTATGAGAGGGATCGGATCTCCGGCTAGCAGGGCGTCCATCACTCCACCCAGCTGATGCAGGCGCGTTTCGGCCGTGCCCGGACGGGCCGCCATCTGATAGACAAAGGGGGCAGCCACCAACACTGCCACGATGAGCGTCACGCTCGCGGCTCGCCACAACCTCTGGCATGGCACGAGCCGAAGGAGACAGAGATGGATCAGCAGCATCGGCAAGAGGATGATGGTGCTTCGCGCCCCGGTGAACGTATACCAACTGAGCCCCATCAAACCCGCGCCCGTCACCAGCCAAGCCCACTGCCTTCGTGCAACAGCACTGCTGGGAGATTGTTCTCCAAGGCCCAGGCCCCGCCACAAGAAGATAACTCCCCCAGCAAGTACCAGCGGGAGTGTGATGCCCCGCAGAGCAACTCGACTGAAGAACAAAGGCCACCACGTCACGGAAAGCACACCGCTCGTGAATAGGGCCACGCGGCGCCCGAAGAGACGTCTGACGAGGCGATGGCTCACAGCTACCAGCAGTAGCCCGGCGAAGCGACTCACCAGCCGGGCGCCGAAAGGCGTGAATCCCCAGACCGGCATCGTCAGCGCGAGGAGATACATGAAGAGCGGTTCGGCGCTGTAGCTTATCTTCCAGTGGAGCGGACGTTCGCCGTCGACGATCAGCTCTCCCAATTGCATCATTCGCAGTTCATCGTGTGACGGCCCGGGTGGCACCGCCTCGGGACAACGGAAGCGCAGAAATGTGGCAACAAGCAGTATGACCACCACCAGCGATAGCTCGACTCCTCGCTTGGGAAGGACGAGAGATGGACGCCTGGGCACCGTCGTCATGACCCCGCCACGCGGTAGATGAACACTGAATGGCCGATCCGATCGTCCGGTGGACGACCGAGAAACCAGGCGTAGAGCTCAGGATTGGGGAGCACAGCCCCCACCAGATTCGTCACACTGATCGCGTAGACGCCAGGCTCTGGCTGTTTGGTATCAAAGGGCGGGTCTTCCCACAGGGAGAACCCATGGGGCAGGCCCGGCAAGAGTTCATGCGCAACCTCGTAAGCTTCTGGTGGGGCGCTCCCAAACCAGCTAAGCTTGACGCGCTCGACCCCCTCGCGCTCCATCCATCGCCGGAGTCCAATCAGGTCCTGGCCCCAGTCAATATTCGAGTCCACAAGGATCCGCCAGCCCTCCTTCGGCCCTCCGCCCAGGGGATTGAAGTAGGCGAGGAAATGCGGATAGATTGCTATTGTCCCGATGCATAGCCACGTCACGAGCGCCATGTAGACGATCCGAGACACGACCTTCCTTGATGACCGCTGCATCGGCAGCTGGCTAAGACGCCCGATATGTAGGGCTATGAAGGGCAGCATTGGCAGCAGGTGGCGATATCCCAGGTTCAGCCTGGCCGTTGTGAGCGTGCCGAAGAACACCAACGGAGGAATAACGACAAAAAGGTCATCTTCTGTCAGCCGGCGAGTCATCACCACGCCCGCCACGACGATACCCAGCAGGGTCGGTAGAGGCGTCTTCACTGCAAGAGCAACCGGGAAGTAGTACCACCAACCGTCGCTACTGATCTCACCAAGAAGGTAGCTTGGCCGCCCACCGCCGGCAAGGCTGATCACCGCTCGAACTCCGCGGACATACGGCGGCGCAGGCACAGCGAAAGAGACTCCCTCCACGCGGCCAACGCTGAACAAGTAGCTCGCCCACACGACGAGCAGTCCTAGCACTGCCATTCCTCCCATCATCGCCACGCGTCGCAGCATGTGCTGAATCGATGATCCCTGTTTCCTGATCCCGTCAAGCAGGAAGACTAACGCTAGGATGGGGCCAAAAATCAGGGCCGACAGCTTGGCAGCGAAGGCCAGACCCAGCGCTACCCCAGCCACCGCGACACGCTTGTAGGTAGGTTGCCGGGACAGTTGCCACACAGCGTAGGCGGCCAGAAACACGAAGAAGGTGCCACCGAGGTCAGTCGTCGATAGGCGTTGGTGGGCCAGGATGTTGGGATCGAGCGCCGTGAACAGGGCAGCCACCAGGCCCCCCCACGGGCCGAAACGGGCCTGGCCCCACCGAAAGACCAGGCACGTCAGCAGCAGGCCGAGACCAATGATGGGGAGGCGCGACAGGAGTACGATCCTGTCCGGCTGTTCATTCGCGTGCCAAAGGAAGTTGTCGGCGAAGTGGTACCATTCACCCGCCTCCCACCATTGGTCGAGGGGCAGCTGCAGGTCTAGCAAGGCATGAGCCGGCAGTGCGCTGATGACATTTACCAACGGGGGGTGTTCCACACTGAGCCGTGGATCTCCGGTACCCAGGTAGGCCGCACCACGGGCGATGTGGTTCTGCTCGTCCATGGTCGGGGATTTCCCGGCGGCACTGGTGAGAGCCATGCCGAAAGAAGCCAACAGCAGCAGGACTGCCAGTGCACGTGCCAGCGAACCCCGTTCACTGGCGCCCGCATTCGATCGATCCAGATCACTCACCGTTGTCCTCGGGTTCCGCAATGCGCAGGGTGGCCACCACCAGGCGATCTTGAGATATGCGCTCCCCAGCTGCATCGCACGCTGGCAGCCGCGTCATAGTAGTCGGGTCGTACATGCCAACCGAAAGCTTGTAGGTATCAGCCCGAGCGTCAGCACCGATAGCGATCTCGTAGCTATCCTCTATCGCCTCGCCCTTTCGCCACGTTTGAGTTGGACGGATCCCATTCAACGGAAGGCCATCTTGTTGAGCCACTAACTCACCGTCGCACGACAGCACATGGCAGAACACCTTATAGCTCTCGCCGATCTCCCCGTCAGATGTCCAGACCGGCACGACAGTCAGCGTGTCGCCGGGAGCCAGCTGTTCGGAACTGATGCGCACACGTTCGAGGCATATGTGTTCCCCGAGTTGATAGTTCAGGTGGTACTCCCGTCCATTGGCCGCGGGCTCGGGTGGAGGTGCTCCGAAGACCCACACGTAGATCACGTTGTCGAAGCTCACGGTATACAGTGGGCTGGTCTCTCGGTCCGCCTCCCACTGTGACTCCCATTCGTCGGCGTCGAGTTGGCGCATCAAATGGTTCAGGAAATAGACCCGATAGTCGACGCGAGGGTCATCAATTGTCGTGGTGAGCCCAACGAATTTGTATCTGAACGTCGCTGCTCCCCGCTGGTGCAGGCCCGCAATGGCTCGCTGCGCACGTGGAAGGCCATTGATGTAACTGGCGGCCAGCTCGAGCCCTTCATTCTGGTTCTGCAGCGGCAAGACCCGTTGCGCAGTCCTGGAGCCGCCCAGGAGGACATTGTGATGCGTACCGTAGTAAGGATGTCGCGGCAGAACGACCCCAGCCTGCAACACCAAAACCAGGCATACAAAGGCTGTCGAGGCGATAGAACGACTCCGGGGCCTGCAACAGTGCTCAATCCTCTCGGCGATCTGTACCACGCCCAGAGCCGCAATCACATCCAGCGCCGGGAAGATAGGTAGCAAATAGGCTATCTGCTTCCATCCCCCAAGGCTCATTTGCACAGTGAAGAATACAGCGTAGGCGAGAAGCGACCAGGTCACCCAACGGAACTTGCTCCGCCCGCAACGTCGCAACGTGAAAAGCACCTGCACTAGGAACATGGGCAGCGTCACGAGCGTTGTCTTCCAGCCCACAGTTGCCAGGTAGAACAAGATGCCAGGATCCTCAAACGTACTCTCCTGGTTGAAAAAGACGGGATTGTAATGAGTTGTCTGAACGTGGAAGGCGAGGCTATTGCTCAGCCGCCGGAGAGTATCCAGAGGTGCCACCCACATCGCCGGCCACAGGGCGACGAAGACGAGAACCGCACCGGCTCCCCATATCAACACAGCGGCGGGGAGGGTCTTCAGCAGTCTGTTCGCCCCAACTGGAAGTCCTGTATCGGACCTTGACGTCGTGAGCTTCCTGAACCCAAGGACCAGAAGCATGTAGGGGATGAGAAACAGAGACGGGCTCTTCGTCAACCAGGAGAGTCCAGCAAACAACCCACTGCAGACCATTGGGCCGGGTCTGGGAGAACGGACGTACTCAAGCAGGAACAGCGCAGACAAGAACATACAAGCCGTGAGCAAACCGTTGACGTGGACCATCTTGCTGTGCGTCAGGTAGAGAGGATCCAGGGCTATCAACAGGGCGGCAACCGCTGCTGTCCGCCCTCCTACCAGCCGACGAAGGATGAGATAGGACGCGACAATCGTTGATGAGATGAAGATCGCGGCAGGGAGAACACCAGCTGACACCGCGCTGTCTATCACCCCTGGCTTCGTCGGTGCGATACCTATGATCTCCTCCGAAGACAACCCTTGCCCCCAGGCGAAGAGCCGAAGACCAGCACCGCACAGCCACATCGTCGTGACACCCGGGTGATAACGCTGGAAGGTTTGGGTCCAGTCCCTGGCTAGGATTCCATCCCAGAATCCGATTGCGCGGGTGTACCACTGCATTGGCCAAGAAACCGGGTGCAGGGCCCTCGGCACAAAGGCGATGGCGAACAAGGCGATAGGGATGGCCCAACGACGGACCCAATGGCAGCGTCTCGAGTCTAGCATGGACACAGTCGGCACAATCAAGCTAGCAGATCATGGGATTGACCCCCGCGCGTCTTATGGACCAACCACTAGGACAGGGGTCAGAAGCAGTGCATCATAGCCTCGAACGAGCTGTCGCGCCCGAGACGAGTCATTATACAGGCCCACTCGCAGGCCGTAAAGACCGGCAGACCGCTCTGGAGGCACCTCCAGCGCATGCTTCTGGATGACTAGATCGCCGCTTTCCCAGGTCCGCGGAGGGCTGGCCAGCCCGTCATCCTGCGCGACAATCCCGTCGTCTCCCACGAGGTGCATGTAGACCTTCACTGGCGCCGGTGGGGGGTCCTCGACACGCCAGTAGGTCAGCAGCACTACAGACTGATCATCCTCTTGCTCCAGCCGCTCGTAGCCCACCAGTGTGAGCTGGTCAGAATAGGACGCCGGCAGGGTCACAGAGGTTCCGTCCGGAAGCCATGCTTCCTGATCCAGCCCATCCAGATGCTGGTTCAGTGCTACTCTGTCGCGCAGACTATAGCTGGAGAAGGCGTCATACCTACTGACGTGGGACCAAGCCGTGAGCCGCTCACGGAGATCCCCTCCTTCGTCAAACGGAACGACCTGCGGGACCAGAATCCTGGCCTCCACCTCACTCTCAGGGATCACGAGTGTCTGGCGGGGATCACATACCCGAACGCTCTGCACACTCCTTTGAGCCGTGAAAGCCAGCGTGGGCAGATCCATGGAGTGAACGGAGAGGCCAGCGACAGTCACCGATACATCCGAATCCAGCAAGTCCAGCTCATGCGCCACAGCGGACAAGTCGGCTTGGTAGAAGTATCGCACATCTGCTCGCCGCGGCCAACGGAAATAGTAATCACGTACCGTCAGTAGCAGAGCGGGTAGGAAAAGCAGCGCGGCCAGGGGCAGTGCATAACCACTTAGGAGGGGTGTCTCTCGATCCTTTACCCTCTCCCTGATCCAATTTCCCGCTTCGACCACGGTCAGAGCCGGGAAGATGAAGACGGTCACTAGACCGAGAATGTTGCGTACCGAGCTTGGAGCATCGGACCGGAGACCGGGGGGGGCATGCGCACTCAAGATGCTTGGCACCAGCGCGCCGACCAGCCATAGAATGAGAAAGCCATACTGAGGCCTGCGCCAGCGCCAGATCGCGATAGCCACACCAACCCAGAACAGCACAGCTCCGGCGGGCTCTGAGAATATCGGGCGACCAGGGATTCCCTGATGAGGCCAGGGATCTCCGCTGAAGCTGAAGAACAACAGGTTGGCGACGAGATTATGCCACACGAGCGACGGGTCCCCGTGAAGCAGTCGGTCCAACGGCTCGCGCACCTCAGCGATCCGGTATTCGGCCTCCGGGTGACGAGCAAGCCACACTACCAGCGGCGCCGCGACAATGCTGGCGATGAGGCAGAGTATCACCAGTTTCATCCACGGGACGCGGCGATTCGTAGCGACGCACGTGCGATAGACGAGAAACGAAGCTAGGATGAAGGGCAGCATCCGGGCGGCCATATAGGTGTACAGACTGAGGCCCAAGAAGATGCCGCCGAAGATGTGATCAACGGACCGATCAGTCGACGGGTGACCGCGTTGATCGAGGGTTCGGAACAGGAAGTAGGCTGCGAGCGCGGCGGTGAAGGGTAATGAAATCGCTCGCAGCCCCACCCGGGCGTAGAACAGCGGCCAGAAGCTCACGCTCAGACCAGTGATGGTTACCACTGCAATCCATGGCGAGAAGAGCCGTCGCACCAGGACATAGGTGACCGCGATGCCCAGGAGGCCGAAAGCCAGTGAAGGCCAGCGCAAGCCGAGCCAGTTCTCGCCGAAGACAGCGACGGTCGCGGCCTGGGCATACTGATACAAAGGCTCATGCCCATAAGCGGCGGTAAAGTATACAGCGCGCTTTCCGCTCAGGATGTCCTGGGCGATCATGCCATTGGCGACCTCGTCGTGACTGAGTCCCGGCGGTACACTGCCCAGATTCCAGGCGCGGAGCACGGCTGCCAAGAGGAGGACCAAAGTGACGGCAACCCACTCTCTGCGCCTGCTCACTAGCGTTCCTCTCCTATGATGACGGTCTCTCCTGGCAGCACCAGGCGCCCGTCCTGGCTAATGCAAGTCTCAGTCCCCGCCACCGCTAATCGTACCATCGTCTCCGGGTCGTAGACGCCTACCCCTACACGGTACTTGCCCGAGGCAAGGTCATCAATGTCGACAGGAATCTCATCCTCAACCCGCTGCCCCGGCTCCCACAGGGTCGTAGGGTAGCGCCAACGGCGGGGCATGGCATCGTCCTGTGCCACGACGGCATCCGTCGCCCGATCAAAGACGTGGACAAAGACCTTGTAATCAGTCTCCATTCTCTGCTCAGAGCGCCAATATAGCGTGATCAGCAAGCGGTCCTCGTCTCGCCGCAACTGATGTCCCAACAGCCGGAGCGAATTGCCAAAGACGGCATCCACAACGGTAGCTTTCGACGGGAGCGGGATCGTGCACCGGGTGTCGCTCACGGTGACTCTCCCGGCGACTATTGTAGGACCCTGCCTTTCCTTCGTTTCTTGATCGATGAGTGCGAGGTGGATCTCGTAGGTGGCCGGAGGCACCGATGCATCGAGGTCTATCGGATAGTACCCCCATGCCAAGGCATTTGCGGGCCACTCATCGGTGGGCCAGCCGGCAGAGACATCTTGGATTAGGGTCTTAGCGACAGCACCCGTGCCCGATACGAGGGTCAGTTCCGCTCGCATCTTCCGGCCCTGGGGTTCTGTCGTTCCCCATCCGACATCTAGCTCCATTACGCCTGCCGGACTGAGGCACTCTGCCGAGCTGATGATCCGTACGGGACCAATGCCGGGTGCCAGTGCCCTAATCAAGTCAACGTCCTGTCCGATCCTGGGAGAGGTGGAAAGGACGGCGATGTTTTCATCCTCGAACCGAGGATTGGCCATAAGATAGCGTCGCCAACGAGCCATACGATCGGGTGTCACATCCTCTTTCTGCAGGACAACGTATCGGACATCGTCCGCTGCCAACGCGGCTAGCTGGCGGCTCACGTCCTTCAGCCGGGGATTCATCTCGTCAAATTGACGAAGTTTCTTCAACATAGGATGGCTATCTAGATATGCGTACGTGTTCTCGGGCGCGCGGGACACGTGGCCCTGCAGGATTGCCTGCTGATGGCACGTCTGGTCGAACATGTACCGCTTGCACGCCTGCGAATCAATTGGCAGGTTGAGGACACCGAAAACTCCAGGCTCGGCAGCCAGCGCTGCGCAAAGCGCTGATGGTTGGGCCTCTTTGAGAGGAGCAGGGACCACCAGGTATTCGAACATGATTGCTAGCGCCAGTAGAGAGACAACGGCCGCTGGGAAGCCTTCCCCCCGCCGGTCGACTCTCTTCATCAGGCATTGAGCCCCGTGGGCGGCCAACACAGCCAGCGGGAGGGCAGTAAAGAGACTGAAACGGTCAGGAAAGCGGATCAACCGGACCACAAAACTGCGGCCTGCCAACCGGTAGGGCATGGGCACCGCTGGATAGAGGTGACCGTTGACCCGCAGATCCAACCCCAGAGCCAGTGACATCATCACGCCACCCATCACGAGCCACTGAGCGCGATCCCGAGGCGCGCGCGCCGCACCGAGGATGGCTAGAAGAAGCGTGGTCGCCCCCAGATACGGTGCGAAACGGCGACCTTTGCTCCGATCACCGTAATACCGTTCGTAGGCCCGGGAGGTGAACGTCCCCAGGACTGGATGTTCAGGACTGGGGGTCAGGTAAGCCATCACGTCGGTCTGCAATCGAGCTTCGTCCACCGCATTAAGCAACTCCGTCGACGTGCCGCGCCCTTGAGTCGTGAAAAGCAAGGCCGGAGGCGTCAAGGCCAACGCTGCCACGCCGCAAGCGAGTAGCAGTGGGCGGTACCATCGACGACGGTCATCCCACACTTTAGGTAGGGTGAAAACTAAGACAATACTCCCGATAATCGCTGCAGGAATCAGCAGTTGCCACCGCGTGTAGCCGATCAGAGCAAAGAAGCTCCCGCTGAGGACCCCGGCTCGCCATCCACCATCGCGGAACATTCGGAGTAGAAAGAGGAGAAAGAGTGGTATGGCATACGTGCTGATCAGATTGGGATGATCTAGCTGCGACATGCGGAACGGCCAACACTGGTAGATCAACCCTGCCACAAAAGCGGCGCGCCTATCCCCGGTCAGATCGCTCACCAACAGGAAGGCTGCCCAACCACAGAGGGCGAGATTCAGCAGGAACACAACGTTGTACGAGACAATCCCGCCCAACAGCGGTAGCAGGCCCAGCCACCCGACGATCTGGATCCATCCGAAGTTGTGATAGACAAGGGAGACTCCGTCGGGGTAGAACAAGTGAAACGTGAAGAAAGGCGACTGACCGCGAGTCACGGCATGGCGGACCCACCAGCCGTTCCAGTAATGGAGATATGCATCCAATGTATGGCCGGGCAGATGGCTGGACAGGTGTATGATCAGGGGCCACGTGCTCCCCACAGCAACACCGAGATATGCGAGAAACAGCAGGGCATCGCCCCGTCCCTTGAAGGACCCCGGCTCCTCACTCATCACCGTTCACAACCCGTATCTTGCTCAGCAGAGTTCGACTACCCAGGGGGCGACCATCCTCAGCAAGGACCTGTAGGCGACCACCCTCGTAATAGAGACCAATCTCCAAGTCATAGAAACCAACCGGCGTTGCCTCTGCCACTGTGAGATCCCGGTGCTCCTCGACAACTACGCCCAGTTCCCACCGATTGGTGCAGACTGCACGGTCTGTGAGAGGGCTGTCGCTATTGGCCCAGATCTGGTTTTCGATACCCAGTGCATGGACGAAGACATCGTAGTTGATCTCCATCTCGCTCAGGGCCTGCCAATAGAGAGTCAGGCCAATCGTCTCGCCGGGCTGGACGGAGCGCCGATCCAGACTGTACCCAATCAGCGCGACCTTGCCACCAAAGTTGACGTGCATGGCATTCGGCACGGGACCCGGGCGGGCGCGGACGCTGATTGGAGTCAGCTGCACTGCACTCGCTCCATCCTCGGTGCTGAGACGCGGGCCATCGGGCACATACAGCCCGACCTGCACGAATCCCCGATCTGGTGCATACGCTGTGTCTGGAACCTGCACCCGGTACGTATCGGCGAACACGGCGCCCGCATCCCATGCCGTAGTCGGGAAGCGGCCCAGCCCGGGGTAGGTATCGCGTTGAGCAATCATCACCCCAGTGTCGCTAAGCAGATGAACAAAGACCACATGATTCCGCTCGGTCCGCGCCAGGGCCCGCCAATAGAGAGTCACCTCGACCACGTCTCCTGGTGTCACCTCCGCCGCATTGACTCGATAGCCCAAAAGACGGGCAACACTCGCTTCATCTTCACCACCTGAGAGAAAATCGACGCCTACAGGATTTGGTATAGCTTCGATCTCCGATGACGTAAGCCGGTCGGGAGGCGCGAAGGCCGGTACCAGGACAGCGCTCAAAGCGTAGACGGACACCGCCAGCAAGATCCCTGCCGTTGTCAGGAGGGTGGGCCAGCCCGTCGGGAACGGAGAGAGTCGGTACAGGCCGCCGACCAACAACAAGGCGAATGCCGAAAGAGAAGGAAACAGGAAGCGTCCACGTGCCCCGGCCGGCTGCACCAGGGTATAGAAGAGCACCCACGCCACAAACACGACGACGCTGGTCACCATGACGACCAACGGCCCAGACGAGAGAGACCTGCGCCGAGGCACCAAGTACCCAGCCAGAGCGACACCGGTGAAAACCAGCAAGCCCCGATAGAGAGCGTTGGGCAAGACAACCTGACCATAGCCGAAACGCCCCCAGAGGCTGCTCCATAGATAGGGTAGTTCCTGCCGCAGAGCCCACCATCCGTCGGAAGGCGAGCGACTATTCCACAGCTGACTATGGACACTCACGCCCAAAGGGTCCCCATAGAGGACCTGGTTGCGAGCAAACCACCAACCAGACAAGAGCCCTGCCAGGCCGAGAATCAGCGCGTTCGCCCGCACGAAGGCACGCCAATCTCGCTGCTTCCATAGCTTGAGCGCGTACGCAAGTTCTATGGGTGCCAGTAGCACGACCAAGTGAATCTTTGTGAGCATCGCCAAGCCAAAGAGTATGCCAAGGACCACATCCGTACCCAGTCGCGGTTCCTCTTGGACGACACGAATACAGACCAGCAAGACCGCTGCCCCACAAAGCGCAGCCGGGACATCGTTGCAGACGGCTCCGCTCAGGTAGAGGAACTGAGGGTTGAATGCCACGAGCGCGGCTCCTCCCAGGGCCAGCTGCCACCGGTCATGGAAGACGCGGGTTCCGATGCGGTATGTGAGCCAGACAACAGCGGCTCCGATGAACACAGTCATCCAGCGGACCAGGTAGACGACCAGAGAGATCCCCCTAAGCGGAGACATTGGGAGGGACTTGACGCTCGTGTAGGGCCCAGGTACATACTGGTTCTTGTTGTCGTTGCTCACCTCCCAGTATCGATAGGCCCAGAAGGGATTCTGCGCAGGCTGATAGTAGACATCCTGCTCTACCTCCACCCAGGAAGAAACGGCGGCTCCTAGGACATAGTAGAGTGGCGGGTGATGGCTTTGGGCACGAGGTTCGCCCGGGCGCTGTACCGGGAGACTGCGGTAGGTCGCGATATGGCGCACGTACCGAACGTGGCGCAGCTCATCCGGTGACTCATAAATGGGATTGGCAACGCTGTACGCAAACGCCAGGACAAGATAGGCCACCAAGAGGGCGGTGACCGCACAGTGCTCCATTCTCCTATTCGACTTCACGACCGCTCTCCGATGGGGATGGTAACCAGATCGGCTCCAAGCCCTCCGTCGAGGTCCTCTGTGTGCCACCGCTCATTCGTCTTCGGGTCGTAGAGCCCGAGTGCCAAGGTATGTGGCTGTGAGGCGGAATCGTGCGGCACCGCGAATCGATGGATCTGGACAAAGCTATCGCCCGGTCGCAGCGTCAGCGGATCCACCCACAGTCCATCGTCATCGTCAAGAGGCCTGCCATCGGCATCCAGGAGCTGACAAGAGACGGACAGGCGTGACCCAGTGTATGTTTCCGGAGGGGGGGGTTGTGCTATGATCGGCATCGGGGAGAGCTCCAGCGGTTCCGACACATACCAGACGGTGAGCAGATCCGCCTCCCGTCCCAGAACGGGGCCTTCTCCAAGCCAGCGGACCTGAGCGAGCACCAGACCATTCTCGAACCTGGTCTCGGCCACCATGGATCGATCGTCAGGGAGGGTTGGTGGTGTATGGAGAGCGAGATGACTGAAGACATTGCTGCCGGGTCCCAGTAACGCCTCGATAGTCCTCGCTGGATCCGGCCAGGAGGGAAGAAGCACGATCGAGGGATTGGTTCCAGCAGCCCATACAAGCGACCGCTCCGGGTTGAACAAGCGGAATGCAACGTCCTCACGGTCCACATCGACTTTCAGGGCGAGTCGATCCCACGGACCCATAAGACCACTCCCAATAGCGACGTCTGTGATCTCTGGATGTGCGCTCAGGTAGTCAGCAGCTTCTCGCTGGTCAGCGCGATAGAGGAGACGCACCATCCCGCGTTCAGGCCAAACGACGAAGTAGTCCCGGATGTCGCGGACCCCAGTGGTGAGCACGAAACCTCCCAGCATCACTGCCGTCACCGCCCGCGTGGGCCAGGACAAGCCCTGTGCGGCCTTCAGGTCAAAGCGATGACGCCATCCCACCAACCTGCATATCTCAATCAACGCCACCGCCGGAAAGATGTACGCCACAGGCTGAGCCACGATAGTGTGTCCGAGGCTGGCGGGCGGTGTGCTGATGAAAGCGGGGGATATGCCCAGACCCAACCAGGAGAGCAGAAAGAAGCAACGCGGTTCGCGCCAGCGGCAAAGACAGATGGCTACACCGATCCAGAGGAGCACTCCACCAAACAAGTTGAAGACCGGACGCCCGGGGATGTTATACAGCCACTCTGGGTCACCGCTGGCGTGGAACATGCCCAACGTCTTCACCACTGAGGCCAGCAAAGGTCCTGGGTCGCCATCCCGCAGAGCTCGGACGGGGTCGGCGAGTTCGGTCACCCTGGCGTCGGCCCCAATCCCCTGTATGGCTAGCACACTGCGACCCTGCGCGATGGCGACACCCAGGGGTGCGACGAGGACAAGCATCACGACGAATGCCAGAGCGATGCCCTGCCACTTTCCCTGCATCTGCTCGCGACCAAACAGGGCAAGATAGCCGGCAAACGCAGCGACAAGCACTGGCAGTAGACGGGATGCCGTATAGGTGTATAGACTCACTGCCATCAAGAGTCCGACGGGCACCCATCTCCATGGGGATGACGCCTCAGCGTCCAGACGACGCCATAGCACGTATACCGTCACCAAGACGAAGGGCGGCAAGCTGATGTGGCGGATAGCCGTGCGGCTATACATTAGGGACCAGAACGATGTCGTAAGCGTGAGCGCCGCGATGGTGGCAGGGGCTCGCGTGTTGGGAAAAAGCCGCCGGACAACGCTGTATATCAAGGCAACGGATAATGTACCGAACATGATGGAGAGGATGTGACCGCTCAACACATTGAAGCCCAACAGAGCGTGCACACCCGCGTGCAGGTGATGGTAGAGAGGCTCGTGGCCGGAAGCGCCCAGATAGTACAGGGGGAACTCACCTTGCAGGAGTTGACCGGACAGAGCGTGAATGTTGATCAGCTCGTCGTCCCGCCAGCCAGGGGGAACCTCCTCCAGCCAACAGAGGCGCATCCCCCACGCAAGCAGCAGCACTGCCACGATGAAAGCCAAGTTCTTATGTCGCATGTCGGTCACCGTGCCCCGACCTCCAGCGAGCATAGTACGAGGCTGTCGTCGACCGGGTCCACATCGACGAGGATAGGCAAACGCCTCAACTCCCCTTCGTTGTTGTTGTAGATCCCTACGCGCAGGCTGTAGATGCCAGCCTGCGCGTCGGCAGGCAGCTCGATCCGGTGCGATTGGGCAAGCACGTCGCCAGCGTGCCAGTTCCATGCGGGAGCATCTAGGCGGTCCTCTTGTGCAACAAGACGGTCAGATTCATCGAGAACGTGCGCAAAGATCGTGGCCCGGTGACCATAAGCGGTGCTTGGCACTCTGCCAAGGGGATGATCTGACGCAGCCTCGAAGCTCTCAAGAACACGCCAGAACGTGACCAGCGATGCGACCTCGCCGGCTGCCCCGCTCTCCAACTCCAGGTCATAGCCCAGAAACTCCACAGCATCACCGACGTTGACCGGTAGCTTGAGCGTATCTCCTCCAGCAGAGGCAGTTCGAGAGACCGATCCCAGGAACTCGGAACGCACGGTGGTTGGATGCCACTCAAATACATCAAAGTAAGGATCAACATCATCGGGGTAGAGTTGAATTCGCTCTATGAGCCGGAGATCGAGCCGCCCTGTGAATGATGGAGCGAGCGGTGTATTGGGTGGCAGAATCAACAGAGAACGTGGTGTATCTGGAAACACCAAGGCCCGACGGGCATCGAACCAGCGCAGCGACAGATCCTGACGGTGCAGTCGCAGCCTGGCGATGAAGGGATCGTGAGGAAGATCTGGAAAGGGTGACGATAGCGTCACCACGCCGCTGTACTCAGAAACATTCAGATAGTCAGTGATTGCAGCCAGATTGCTGAAATAGGCCGCGCGAGTGTCCGGATCCTGTCCCCAGCGGACAAAGTAGTCGTAGCCTGTCATTCCCGCTACGACGACGAGCCAGATTATGCAGCCGACCGCAAACAGCCTGGCCCACCGTATGCCAAAGCGCCTGTCGATGAGACGGCCAATCTCGACGGCTCCGATAGCAGGCAGTGCCATGATCGCCGCCTCAGCAGCCTTACTGTGCAGGGTGCTGGTCCACTGACCGATGATCAAGGAGGGAGCGATGCCGGCGACCAACCACATCAAGACGAAAGCATGCGTTGCCTGTCTCCATCGCCACAGGCACACCACCAGTCCCGCGTAGAAGAAAACACTGGTGATCGGATCGAAGATCGGACGGCCTGGCAAATTGTAGGTCACCAGTGTGTCGCCGCGGAAACTGAAAGTTCCCAGCGCGCCGATGGCATTGTTCAACAGCGGCGCCAGGTTGCCCTGGCTAGCTGCTTGCAGGGGCCCAGACAACGTGTTTGTACGTCCCCAAGAAGAGGGACTGAGCAAATGGGGAGCGGCCAGCAACGCTGCTACAGCCAACGCTCCCGCAAACCAGATTCTGTGACGGCGGAATCGCGTAGCATCGACCAGGGCCAAGTGGAGCAGCAGCAGAACCAGAGACGCCGCCGCCGCCAACGCGGCCTCGTAGACGTAGAGCGACGCTCCCAGCAACAGGGCAAAGGCCCCCCACGCCCACCATGCACGCCTTGGTTCCTCGTTGCCCAGAGCAAGCCACAAGAAGTAGGTCGAGGCCGTGAACAAGGCGGGGGCCGGCGCCGAATTCAGCGCGAAGCGACTATCACAGACAGGCCAGAACGATACGGCCATCAGCGCCGAGCTGCCCAGCGCAACCGTCCCCCCGAACGCCTCCCGGCTCCACAGATAGGTGAATAGCACCAGTATCGTCCCGAAGAAGGCGGAATGCAGACGCAATGCCAGATCGGTAGGCCCAAAAAGGGCCATGAAGAGTGCCCCCGAGTACTTGGTGAACGGCTTGTAGGCATAGCCGTAGGGAACATCGACAGTTGAGGGCGTGCCCCGATAGACGGAGGCGACAAAGTAGCCTGTGTCTGCCTCATCGTGGGTCAGCCCCGGGGGAATCGCTTCCAGCCGATACAGACGAAAGAAAGCCGCGACCGCGAGGATCACCAGCAGCACCGCACGGCGGGAAACCGACTTGGAATCTGACGCCTGGAACAGGGAGTTGAGCATTGGTGGGCCGTTCGCTATCCCTTGACGTCCACCGGCGCTAAGAAGACAGAATCACCCACACCTAGATCACCTGAAGAGACGGGGAGACGTGTCATATCAACCCGTCGATAGATGCCAACGGCGAGGACGACGGCCTTGTCGGGGAGCGTGGATGGCAACGTCAAGCGGTGGACCTGTGCGACCACATCGCCCTCGTGCCAGGCCCAGGCCGGTGCATCGAGCCGATCTTCCTGGGCCACGAGCTGACCCGCAGTGTCCAGTGCGTGGACGAAAATGACCGGCTCACTGTCCAGGTCAGCTGAGTCTTCTGCCTGAAGGAGTCCTGGATGCGTCGCTCGCCACAACGTTAAGAGTTCAATCTCCTCACCCGGAGCCACTGACACGGGCCGAAGGTCGTAGCCCAATAGGTCCAGCGCCTCGCCAAAGGTCACAGGCAACTGGAGGTCAGGTTCTGCTCTACCACTCTTCGAAAGCGCGGCCTCGAGCGAACTGCTAAGCTCACTGTGCTCCACGGTGCTCATGAGCGCGTCTAATGTGGAACGAGGATGCCAGTCGTAGACCTCGAACCATGGATCGAGATCATCCGGTCGCATCTCGATCCGTTCTGTGAGGCGTAAGCCCGGGAGCTCGGCAAACTCCTTCGAAACAGGACAGCTGGAAGGAACAATCAACCGTGCTCGCAGCTCTGTTGGAACGACGAGCGCGCGTTGAGCATCGAACCACCGCACCGCGACATCACGCCGCCTGAGGCTCATCTCGAAGACGGAGGGGTCGTGCGGTGAATATGGTTCCAAGGACGACATCGCCACCACCCCCCCGGCGGCTTGATTGTCCAGGTACTCTGCAGTTTCAACCAGCGTATGCTGATACGCAGCCCTGGTGTGAGGCGACTCCCCCCAGGTCACGAAATAGTCGCAAATAGAGGAGACACCTACTGCCAGCAGGAGCCCAGCAGATGCCAGACCGACCAGCCACGGGCCCGCATCCCCCCAACGCCGCCCGGCCCATCTGGCGCCTGACACGACTGACAGGGCAGGAAAGAGAAACGTCACCGGGAGGGCTCCAACGCTGCGGGTCGTACTGGCGGCCGGGCCAGTGATCAGAGATGGAGAAATGCCGACAATGAACCAGATCAGCGAAAAGGCAGCCGCTGGCTCTCGCCACCGTGTCACACAGATTCCCAGACCGATCAGAAAGAGGATGCCCGTCACAGGTCCGAAGACAGGTCGCCCCGGAATATTGTAGGCGAGGAACTCGTCACCCTGGCCGCGGATGAAGAAGGACGACACGAATTGACAGGCATTCTTCAGGATGACCGACGGATCCCCCTCCATCAGCGCACGCACCGGGGCATCCAACATCATCAGCCGCTGCTCTGCCCCGGGATGACTTCGCAGGTAGACAAAAAGGGGCATGGCCAGCAACAGACCAACGCCCACAGCCGTAAACGCAGGCCCAGAGAGGCTGCGAAAAGCTGTCCGATGGAAGAGTGCTAGGTAGACTAAGAAGAGTGGGAAGATAACCCACAGACCCCGGGCTGGGACGTACGTGTACAGGGAAGCCCCGATGAGCAGCGCGAAGAGTGAAAGCGGCCCTCTTCTTGGACTATCTTCTGCCTGGGACACCGAACGCCAGAAGAAGAAGATGGCCGCGGTGAACAAAGCAGGTAGGAGACTGGAGCGCAAGGCTTGCCGAGCTACAGAGAGAGACCAGAAGGTGACTCCCTGCAAGGCCGTACCTGCCAGTGCCACCGCATTATCGTATGCCAATCGGGTCCAGGCGAAGGTGGCAAGCAATGTCAGTAAGCTAAGCGGGACAGCCGAGAACCTGAGGACCTCTCGCGTCCGCCCGATCACCGCCATTAGCCCGGCGACCCAATAGTCATAGAGAGGCTCCCGACCGTAGCCGACCGTCTGATAGAGGGGGCGCGCACCGTTCAGTATGGCGATAGCATCTCGACCGTGACCAGCCTCATCATGCGTCAGGCCAGGAGGAACGCTGTCCAGACGCCACACGCGCAAGACCGTGGCTGCTAACAGGATCGTGGCCAGGATTACGAGCTCACGCGAGTGGAGGTCTTTGGGAGTCTCAGTCATGCATGTCTAAACTACATATAGACAAATCGAGGAGGCTGGCTGCAGTCCGTGTTACGTTAGCCGAACCTCCTGCGGGCAGGTGCAATCATACCGTGACGACCTGCCATTGACAAGTGGGATTGAACTGCAGATTGTGCTATAATCTGGTCACTATGAGTATACTTGGAGATGGACGGCGGCCGCAGAGGTGGCGACATCTCGTGGTTGGCCTGGCGGTGCTCACTCTTGTCGGCTGCGGGGGCCCGACGCTGACGCCACTCCCCGTCCTGCCGACCGACACACCCACGGAGCCTGGGCCCACCCCAACGGCGACGGCCACACCGAAGCCGACGCCGGTGATCCTTACGCTTGAATTGTGGGTGCCAGAGGACCTAGATCCTTACGCTGGAGGGGAGGGCTCAGCACTCCTGGCACAACAGCTGTCTGAGTTCAGCGACGCCCACCCCAGCCTGCAGGTTGAAGTTGTGGTGAAAAGAGCTCACGGGCGCGGCGGGCTCATCGACTTCATGCGCACCGCACGGGACGCCGCCCCGTCGGTGCTTCCTGATCTGGTGCTGCTGGATGCCTCCGATCTAGCCACCGTCGCCGGATCGGGGCTGGTGCAACCGCTTGACGATTTTCTGGCCCCCTCGGCCGAGGACGATCGTTTCCCCTTCGCCGCCACCATGGGAAAGGTGGAAGGAAAGACGGTAGGAGCGATTCTCGGGGCAGATATGCAGCACCTGGCCTATAGACCAGCCACCTTTGCCGCTCCTCCTCTGACCTGGTCCGATGTGGTTTCCGCTCCCACGTCTTTCCTGTTCCCAGCAGGCGGCTACGACGGCCGTGTCAACGACGCTACACTGGTGCAATACCTGGGGGCCGGTGGCAAGCTAACCGATGCTGAGGGGAATCCCGCTCTGGACGAAGAGATCCTGGTCGACGTGTTCGATTTCTACAGCCGATGCATAACCAACACAGTGATCGCCCCAACCCAAGTGCTGACCGCAACCCATGTCGACCAGGCCTGGGAGGCCTTCAAGGAAGGTAACGGGGGAATGACCGTGGTCCGAGCCAGTCGCTACTGGCTAGAGGCGGACGAAACGATGGCGGCGGCACCGATCCCAACCAGGAACGGGCATCCCTTGACCATCGCGCGCGGCTGGGCATTGGCGCTCGTCTGCGAAGACCCGGAGCGTCAGGCCTCTGCCCTGCAATTGGCGGACTGGCTGACTACACCGGAGCGGAACGCATCCTGGACTCAAGCCGCCGGATACCTGCCGGGAACACGCAGTGCCTTGCGACTGTGGAAGGTGTCCGAACAAGAGCGAACCGTGCTGAGAGATCTGCTGGAGGCAGCGATGCCGCCGCCGCGTACTGTGGTGATAGAGACAGTCGGGTTGCCCATGCAACACGCGTTGACGGACTTGCTGCGTGGAGTCGCCTCGCCGGAAGAGGCAGCAGCCAGCGCTATGGAGGCACTCAGGAGATAGACGCAGTACTTCGGTTGTCCCAGGCAAGGACATCTCACCTATACAAGGCACGCGTCGAGCAGGCAGGCTGTGAGAAGTGGTCGCGCGCTTCGGTCCGCAGGGACCTACGTCGTAGCCTGGGTCTTGTAGGTGATCTCCTGCTGCTCGCCTCCCTTGATCTCCACCAGCTTTCCGCTCACGGTGAATATGACCCGCTCGCAGATATTGGTCACGCGGTCGGCCGCGCGCTCCAGGTTGTGGGCCACCCAGAGAAGATACGTCGCCTGATCGATGGTCCGAGGGTCGGATATGATGTACGTCAGCAACTCTCGGTAGACCTGGTTGTATAGCCCGTCGACCTCATCATCCTCCATAGGGATCGACCTGGCGAGGTCTACATCCCGGTCTGCGAAGGCCTGCAGCGCACGGTCGAGCATGTCGCGGGTCTTATCAGCCATACGAGGCACGTCGATCAACGGCTTCAGGAGAGGCTCTTCTCCCATCATCAGGTTGATCTTGGCAATGCCCTTCGCATAGTCGCCGATCCGCTCTAACTCGGACGCCAGACTCAGAATGGCGGCGATGGTGCGTAGATCCCCGGCCATCGGCTGTTGCGTAGCGATCAACGTCAGGGCTTTCGCCTCGAGCGCATATCGCTTCTCATTCATCTCACGATCCTGCTCGACCAATCGCTCGGCTTCCTGCCGGTCCCTCTCCTTGAGACTGTTCACCGAGTCGGTGATCGCCTGTTCGACCATGCTGCCCAAGGTCAGCAACTCATCTTCCAGCTCCTGCAAGTCCCGCTCAAACATCTCTCTTGGCATGAATCCTCCCTTGAACTGACTGGGCTTCTGGAGAAAAGTCCACGAGGACAACTGACAGTCTGCCGCGGAAGCGCGGCGCCCCTTTGTGTCTGTGAGCCTCGTCTCGACCGGGGCGGGCACTCACGAACCCGTCGAATCTGCCAATACTGGGCGGTTCCCCCGCTGACGCAAGATATCCTCGGATCGCGATGCCTCCTCATGAGGCACTTCCGCCATCCATGTAACGGATTGTAGCATGGAGAAGAGGATTTGGACAAGCCGACACCCCCGGCCCACTCCTCACTCATCACGCTTGACAGTGCAGGGGGGGAGAGTAGAATGATACCCGACGCAAGCTCTCTTCATACACACTGAACTTCAAGGAGACGCATCTTTGAGCAGAATCCGGCCGATGTTTCCTCCATGTCCCGAGCCAAGGGCGACCGGACCGGATCTGACGCGAGAGCGATTTTGCAGCCGTCACGACAGGTGCCGCCCCAATGGACATTGCCCCGAGCATGTGGATTGGACTGAGCAAGACACAACACGAGGAGGACTCGGATGAGTGAAGCATATGATGTCACGATACTCGGCGCCGGACCGGGCGGATACGTCGCCGCAATCCGCGCCGCCCAGCTGGGAATGAAGGTCGCCGTCATCGAGAAAGAGAATCTGGGCGGGGTCTGCCTCAACTGGGGCTGCATCCCCACGAAGGCTCTACTACGTAACGCTGAAGTCGTCTCATTGCTGGACCGAGGTCGAGAGTTTGGCTTCTCCGTCTCAGACGTGGAACTGGACTTTGCAGCGGCAGTTGATCGCAGTCGCCAGGTCTCCGAGCGATTGGTCAAGGGGGTCGGCCTCTTGATGCGGAAGAACAATGTGGAGGTAATCGAAGGTCGCGGCGTACTGAAGTCATCTGACACCGTCGAGGTCGAACTGAAGGATGGCAGCGCACGCACAGTGGAGAGTGACCACCTGATCATTGCCACCGGAGCTCATGCGCGGAGTATCCCTGGCATAACCCCAGATGGGGAGCGGGTGATGACTTCTCGAAGTGCCATTGTGCTGAGAGAGCTACCAGATTCAGTGGTCATCGTCGGCGCCGGACCCATCGGTATGGAGTTCGCCCAGGTTTGGAGTTCGTACGGGACCGAAGTCATCGTCGTGGAGATGCTGCCGCACGCTGTGCCGCTGGAGGACGAGGAGGTCAGCAAAGTCGTGGAGCGGGCCTTCCGAAGGCGACGAACGGTGAAAATCATGACCTCCACCCGGGTCCAGGGTATCGATGTCTCCGCTGACGGGGTGCGCGTGACCGTGGCGACCGACGATGAGGAATCGGTCCTCGAAGCCGAACGAGCCCTGATCGCGATTGGTGTGCAGCCAAATAGTGAGAACATTGGTCTGGAAAACATCGGAGTGGAGACAGAGCGAGGCAGGATCCCCGTGGACGCTCGGATGCGGACAAATATCTCCAATGTTTACGCGGTTGGCGATGTCACCGGCGAGATGGCGCTGGCTCACGTCGCCTCTGCCCAGGGCATCATCGCCGTGGAAACCATCGCCGGTAAGGAACCGAAACCACTGGACTACGACGCTGTGCCGCGATGTACCTACTGTCAGCCTCAAGTGGCCAGTTTCGGCATTTCCGAAGCACAGGCTGCCGATCAGGGTCGCCAAGTCGAGGTGGGCAAATTCCCCTTCCGTCCCAATGGCAAGGCTCTGGCACTGGGAGAGAAGGAGGGATTCGTCAAGATCGTCGCCGATCGGGACACCGGGGAAATCCTGGGCGCGCACATGGTGGGGCCCGAGGTGACGGAGCTGCTACCTGAACTGGTTTCCGCCCGCACGTGGGAGCTGACCCCTGAGGAAATCGCACGCACGGTTCACGCCCATCCCACCCTGAGTGAAGCGCTGATGGAGGCGGCACACGGCGTATTTGGTGAGCCAATCCACATATAGTTGAGAGCTGAGGGCACCGACGCCCCGCGAAGCCTCGCTCCCGCATCACGCAGACGCCCCAGCGCGCCAAACGCGCTGGGGCGTTGCCGGGACACCGGTTTCACAGTATAATCCCTGGTGATATGGACGTTGAGATTAGCTGGTATGGGCAGACTTGCTTTCGACTCAAAGGACAGGGCTCCTTTTCCATCGTGACGGATCCTCACTCTCCAGAACTGGGCATCGCGCTTCCCTCCTTACAGGCCGATATCGTCACAGTGAGCCATCATCATGCGTCCTGCCACTATCTGGAGGCGGTTCAGGGATCTTACAAGCTTCTCGATGGACCAGGCGAGTACGAGATAAGCGGGGTTTTCATCACCGGGGTTTCGACCTTTGCAGATGACAAACAGGGCAGAGTCCGCGGGCTTAACACCGTGTTCGCCTTCGATTTCGAGGGGACGACAGTATGCCACCTGGGGCGATTGGGACACGTACCGACGCAGTCCCAGGTCAAGAACCTGGGCTCGGTGGATGTGCTACTTGTGCCGGTAGGCGGGGGCGGGAGTCTCACATCAACACAAGCCTCTGAGGTCATCGGGCTCTTCGAGCCGGACATTGTGATCCCCATGCGGTACCGCATCCTTGGCCTTCAGGAGGATCTCGACAGCGTCGACGCCTTCCTCAGGGAAATGGGAATTGACCAGGTCGATACACAGGAAACACTAAGTGTGAGCGAGTCCAGCATGTCAGAAGAGACAGACATCTTCGTATTGGAGACCAGCCTGAACTAGTCATTGAGCTGGAGGAGGAATGATGCGCAAGAGCTGTTTTCTGATTACTGTGATCCTGCTGATGGTCCTCACTGGCTGTCAGACTGGGGCAGAGACCAACGATCTTGAAGCTCTCCTGAGTTCAGGGCGCGACTATCTTGAATCGGGGGATTATGAGGAAGCGATCGGAACCTTGGAAGCCGCTGCCGAAGAGGCGTCGAGCGATAGTGATGTCTACTTCCTGCTGGGACAGGCGTACAACCAGAGTGGGGAGCTCTCAAAGGCGGCCGATGCGTTCCGGCGGGTGTTGGAGCTCGAACCAGAGAGTGCTGCCGCCCATCACAATCTGGGAGTCACCTACTATCAGCTACAGGATCTCCGGTCAGCTGTTGAAGAGTTCGAAAAGGCCCTGGAGATTGACCCTGACGACGCTGATACCCATTACCAGTTGGGGGCTGCCTATTTGACATTGGCGCTTTCGGGGGCTGATCCAGCAGCTCCGCCCGACCCGGAGCTCTTTGAGCAGGCAACGGCTGAGTTCGAGGCTGCTCTTGGATTGCGGGAGAACATGCCTGAGGCGCTGATCGGTCTTGGGAATGTACATCTTCAGCAAGGGGACTACAACACGGCCATCGAGATGCTGCAACAAGCGATTGACTCAGTGCCGAATTCGCGTGAGGCGCACTATGCGCTTGCCAACGCCCTGGCGCAAAGCGGGGACGTGGACAGGGCATGTGAGGCCTACAGCAGTTTCCTGTCGCTTGACCCGCCAGCCACCTGGAGGACTCAGGCCGAACAGGCAATGGCGTCACTGGGGTGCGATTAACGACCTAGCAACCAGGTCCCCAGGCTCATGGGCTGCCTCGTGAAGACCATGGCTCATGGGCAAGAAGAGGAATAGATTCATTCTGGCTCCCTTGGGTTGGTGGCCGTCGATATCGTCGCGCGGGGTTGGATTGGGCATAGTAGCGGACGAGCCGTGCGACCCACAGGGCGGTGAGCACGTATGCTAAGGCTTATATGGTTAAACTGTTGATGACGTGGAACATCCGGAACGGACTTGAGGATGAGTACTTCGAGTTTGTGATGCAGGAATTCGCCCCGGGCCTATTGGAGCTCGGAATCCAACCCACCGACGCGTGGTTTACCGCCTACGGTAATCGGCCTCAAATCCTCACTGGGGGCGTGGCGGAGGACCTCGGAAGGCTGCGCCAGGCGCTAGACTCCCAGAAGTGGCGCGAATTGAAGGTGGAGCTCTTGACCTACGTCACCGACTATGATCAGAAGACGATCCGTGCCAGCGGGGGATTCCAACTCTAGAACACAATCTTGTGCTTCTACGACTTCACACACCGGAGCCTGCCGACAGATCCTCGACTTGCCACTTTGGGCCCCAGATAGGATCCCCACCTCCTACCCGGCGTTGCGGGTAACCTTCTGAGTTGGTGGACGCACAGTCCTGCTGGACTCTCTAGAGAGAGCATCAGGAGCTGCTTCTACGGACGTCACCCAGCCGATTCGTTAGTAGGCGTATCGCTGCTATCGTCGGGTTTATCCTCAGACTTCTTCACGCTTCCAGGCGTCGCGGTCGACGACTTGGCTCGATTGTCCGTCACGTAGAATCCCGACCCTTTGAAAATGATGCCCACAGGTTGAATAAGGCGATGGACGTCGCCGCCGCACTCTGGACACACCTTTACCGGCTCGTCCTCCATATGCTGGCGGCGTTCAAAACGCACTCCGCAAGATTCACACTCATATTCATATAGTGGCATACCAATAACCTCCCCTGAGCTTGCCAACCATATATTATAGTCCGAATCAAGCGACGTTGCAAGAAAAGCGGGTGGGGCGTGCGGTTGGGCGGTGACGGAGAAGAGTGAATCAACGAATCTGACTGGTCCGCCGGCCCTGTTCGATCAACGCCCAACGAGGAAATCAGGCACATCAAGCTCGGCTATGGTGATGCCCGGCCCTCCGACCTGCACTTTGCTAGACACCACCCCATGTCTCCCGCGCCGCTCTCCACTCTTCGGGCGTGTTGAGGTTGCGAAACGACTCGAGCCGAGGATCAATGGGCGCGATTTCCTCCGGCGTCACCGTCCGCACGCGCACCTGGGGAAAGAACGACACAATGCGGCGCTTTCCGGCACGAATGGCTGCCTCTATAGGGTTCAGGCAGGTGCGTTGGTAGGCGCCGTGAAGGGGTTCAAAGTACCCGTTGTGGCAAAGGAGAGCCACGTCGTAGCCCTCGGCCCAGGCGGCGAAGGCTCGTAAGACGTCAGGCTTAAGAAAGGGCATGTCGCAGCCCACGGCCAGGGACAATTCGTGAGAGGCCGCAAGAAGGCCGGCGTGCAACCCGCCCAGTACGCCCACCCCCCGAAAACGATCCGAGATGGCGCGAACACCAAAGCCTGCGTACGATGGCAAGTCGTCGCCCACGATGATGACCTCGGCACAAACCTCCAACATTCGCTCGACCACGATCTGGATCAAGGGACGACCACCGAGCTCCAGAAAGGCCTTGTCACGGCCCATTCTCCGGCTGGCGCCGCCTGCGAGTACGAGCCCGGTGAAGCGATCCGCGCGAGGATCTTCTTGCATCTCTGAGGTCCAACCTCACGAAGGGTTCGAGGCAGTACCGTACTTGGATGACCGCTGTTGACCGGGTCCTTTGCCAGACTGTCGGGCGGTCACGGACACTCGGCGAGGGTCAGTATCGATCATCCGCGAAGAGCCACTCCTCGACTTCTCGCAAACGATCGATGCCTTTCACCTCATAGGGCATCAGTGGCACCTTCACCAGTTCCACCGTGTCGCTGTATTCCCTCTCCAGCATCTCGATGTAGGGCTCCTGCATCTCCCTCCGTTGCCTGAGGAAATCGCAGGACGGGTCGACGATCACATGGTTGACCACCATATGATGGACATCGATCCCGTGCTCCTCAAGGTTCTGCTTCACCCGACGCGTCTGGTAGACACCAAGCGCCTCTGGTATGGTGACGAGGACGAATTCCACCTTTTCAGGGTCGCTGAAGAACTGCGTGACCTCCTGCGCCAGCGCCTTCCAACTCTCGATGAGGTGCGTGAAAGGCGTCTTCGACAGGTTGAACGTATCCCGTACTTCCATGTAGACCTTGGGAGCAGTCCGTAGATGCTCAATGAAGCGACGTGGGAGGTCGAGGAGTCGCAGTGTGTCACCGGCCGGGGCTGTGTCCCACACGATCTTATCATACTCCTCCTCGCGGACACGCTCCAGGATATAGTCGAGCATGAACTCCTCCTGGATCCCGGGCGCCATAGCCACGTAGTCCACCAGATCATCGTATGGCATATCGACCAAGGCCGAGGCTGCTTCATAGACCTCTGGTCCGAATTTCTTCTTCCAGCGGCGCATGACCTCGTCGGGGTCGATCTCTAGCGCGAAGAGCCGATCGATCCCGGGGACAGCTCGCTCCTGCGGGCCTATCTCCGCCTCGAAGATGTCGGAGAGGGAGGGCGTGTAGTCGCTGGTAATGATCAGCGTCCGCCTCCCACTTAACGCGAAGTGAAGGGCCGTCGCAGCGGAGGAGGTCGTCTTCCCCACGCCACCCTTGCCCCCGAACATAAGGACTCGTCTCTGTGCCTGATCCAGTGCGACAAGTGTCATATTCTAATCCATCCAGACTCCCGATGTACTCATGTAGCGGTGTCGATCAGTTCTAATAGAACCCAAACCGCGCCAGTACCGAACCAGGAGACTCCAAGCCTTGCGAAGGCTTCAACTATCCGGCGTTTCGCAATACGCAGCAATACTTCCATTCTTGCGGCGCTCGCATTGTTGCGGCGCTCACAGATCTGCTCGAAGCGACGGTAGACGAGCCTAATTGTGGCACGGAACGTCCCGGCCTGCAAGACTCAGACCGGGACGGTGGGTGCAGTATCGCTTTGGAGCAGTGGCGCCGCGGTTAGCCACCCCATGGCATCTGGGCGTATTCCTCAAATGCCGTGTCATGTAACTGCTTGAAGAACTTCTCGTGACCACGCTCCCATTGAGCTAGCATCTCCAGAGCCTCGCGAGCATCGCCCTCAGCCTGCTCGGCCGCCGACTGATAGAACTCAACGAAGTCGCGCTCGATCAAGTAGGCCATTCGTAGCACCGAGAGGTCCGGCACCATGGACTCCACCACGGTCTGGTCGAGCATCTCCGACGCAGCTCGCTCGGAGAAGAAGCCCTCTTCCTCAAGACCAATGTCGGCTGCCTCAGGGGTCCCGCCCTCGTCCACACTCTCGAGCAATCCCTCGATGAACAGAATATGCTTCTGCTCCTCAAGCGCCAGGCGCCGGAAGGCACCCACGACTCCAGCGTGCTGCAGACGTTCAGCGTTCTCCTCAAAGAACCGCTTGCCTTCGTGCTCCCGCTGAAGAGCATACGCATAGATCTTGCGAATGTCCATGGTCTCACCTCCCTGCTATACTTCGTGGTGACCGTTCACGGCCTCAACCTTCACTGCACAGACCTTGTACTCTGGAATCTTGGCCGTCGGATCCAGCGCTGGATTGGTGAGGAAATTGACTGCTGAGTCGGGGTAATGGAACGTGGCGAAGATCAACCCGGTCGGCACACGATCGGTGACCTGTGCCTTGGCCACAATCTCACCTCGCCGCGAGGCAACCCTCATCATGCCACCATCATCGATCCCCCGTTCTTGAGCGTCGGCTGGACTGATCTGAATCTCGGCCTCGGGATACATCGCCTTCAATCCCTCAGCGCGACGCGTCATCTCCCCACCATGCCAGTGGTAGAGAACCCGCCCGGTGGTCAGCATCAGCGGGTACTCTTCGTCCGGCAGCTCGTCCGGGGGGGCGTCCTCCACCGCCTTGAAGTGACCGACACCGCGGCTAAACACTCCGACGTGGAGAATAGGCGTGCCCGGATGCCCCTCCGTAGGGACCGGCCAGTGCAGCTGGTCGCCATTGTCCAATCGCTCGTACGTAACGCCGCCGTAGATCGGCGTGAGGGCACTGGCCTCCACCATGACGTCGGCTGCCGATGCGTAATCCCATCCAACATAAGGTGCCTCATCGAGGGGATCGACGACGCCCAGCTCAAGCAGACGATGGGCCAACTGGCAAACAATCCAGATGTCATCCTTCGATTCTCCGATGGGCTCTATGGCCTTGCGTACGCGTTGCACACGCCGCTCCGTGTTCGTGAAGGTGCCGTCCTTCTCGGCGAAGCTGCACGCGGGGAGGATCACATCGGCCAAGTGCCCCGTCTCTGTGAGGAAGAGATCCTGAAGTACCAGAAACTCCGTCCTCTCCAGCGCGTGTCGGACGTGATTCAAGTCGGGGTCGCTCGTCATCGGGTTCTCCCCAATGACGTATAGACAGCGTACCTCTCCCGCTTCGGCTGCATCCAGCATCTCTGTGACAGTCAATCCCACCTTCTGCGAGAGCGGCACCCCCCAGGCCCGCTCGAACTTGTCCTGGATGGCGGGATCCGTGACGGCCTGGTAGCCGGGATAGACGTTGGGGAGACTCCCCAAGTCGCAGGCGCCCTGTACGTTGTTCTGGCCGCGGAGCGGATTGACACCCCCACCTGGGATGCCCACATTCCCCAGCACCATCTGTAGGTTTGCGCAACTGATCACGTTTCCCACGCCGACTGTGTGCTGCGTGATGCCCATGGCATAGAGCAGCGCGCCGGGCCGATTCTCTGCCATCATTCGGGCTGCCTTCTCGATATCCTCCACCGGGACGCCCGTGATCTCGCTGGTTCTCTCGGGTGTGTACGCTCCGACGGTTTCCTTGATCGCCTCAAACCCCTCCGTCCGTTCAGCGATGTAGTCCTCGGCATGCCAACCCTCGCGGATGATAACATGCATGAGCCCGTTCAAGAGGGCGATGTCCGTGCCCGGCTCGTGCTGCAGGTGGAGATCGGCGTAGTCTGCAATGTCGATGCGGCGCGGATCAGCAACAATTAGCTTGGTACCGCGATGCCGTTTGGCACGCCGCACCTTGGTACCGATGACCGGGTGCTGCTCAGTGGTATTGCTGCCGATAATGAAGATGCAGTTGCTCTCCTCGGTGATGTCCCGAACGGAGTTCGTCATCGCGCCACTGCCAAAGCTCGTCACCAGACCGGCGACTGTGGCGCTGTGTCAGAGGCGCGCGCAGTGATCGATGGAGTTTGTCATCATCAACTGCCGCGTGAACTTGCTGAAGAGGTAGTTCTCCTCGTTGGTGCACTTAGCGGAGGCGAACATAGCGAAAGCCTCGCCACCGCGCTCTGCCTTGAACTCGGCGAGCTTGTGAGCTGTCAAATCCAGGGCCGTTTCCCAGTCAGTCTCCACAAAGGAATCGGGCGTCAGCGTCGCCTTGCTCGTGGCGCCTCCTTCGGTCTCATCGTAAATCGCCCAGGGCCCGTTGTTGATTCGCTCCTCGGCATCCTCAAGCCACTTGGCGCGCACCAGAGGCCGCTTGAGCCGGTCGGGATGATCAATGTAGTCATACCCGTAGCGTCCCTTGACGCAGAGCGACAGCCCGTTGACCGGGGCATCCTCCGCAGAGGTCACACGGATGATCTCGCCATCTCGCACATTGAGATCGAAGTTGCAGCCCACACCGCAGTATGCGCACGTGGTGCGCACTTTCTCCACCTGCCCGCCCCAGCCCCTGTCCACGCTCATCTTGTCGAACAGGGCACCGGTGGGGCAGTAAGCCACACACTGCCCGCAGCTTTCACACCTGGCGTCCAGCATCAGCTGATCGGCGCCAGCAACCAGCTTCGTGTCGAAACCACGGTTGGCGAAGTTCCACACATCGCGGTTCTGGATCTCCTGGCACGCTCGGATGCAGCGGCCGCACAGGATACATTTGTTCCGGTCGATCAGAACGAAGGGATTCGGATCAGTATCAATCTCGTAATGGTGGCGCTCGCCGCTGTATCCCGTCCCCTTGACGCCGTACTCCATCGCAAGTTGCTGGAGCTCGCACGCGCCATTCGCCGAACACGCGCATCCCAGGCATCGTGCAGCCTCGGCGAGGGCTGACTCACCAATGAACCCACATTCCACCTGCTCGAACGTGCAGACGCGCATGGGTAGTTCCAGCTCGACCTGCTTCTGGCGCTCTGCCTTTTCCACACCAACAAAAAAGGCTTCGGGTGCTTCTTCCCCTCGGGTTACGCTCCAGCGATCTGGGAGACCAACCACCTCTTCGCCACGCAGGTACTGATTGATGCTAACAGCTACTCGACGGCCGGCTGCGACCGCGTTTACCGCCATGTCCGCCCCGCTGACGGCATCACCTCCAGAGAAGACCCACGGGACACAGGTCTGTAGCGTCTCTTCGTTGATCTCAATCGTACCGCGCCGCGTGATCCCGAGATCGCACCCCTGTACGCAGGCTGAGTTCACGACCTGACCGATGGCCATCACCACGTCGTCGGCCTCAATGGTGAACTCTGAGCCCTCGATCGGCACCGGGCGCCGTCTCCCGCTCTGGTCGGGTGCCCCAAGCTCCATTCGGATGCACGTCACTTCGAGATGGCCATCGATCTCCTCGAAGGCAACAGGCGAAGCCAGGAAGTGGAATTCGACGCCCTCCTCCGCAGCGGCTTCGATTTCCACCTCTAGAGCAGGCATTTCTTGTCGCGTGCGCCGATAGACGACGGTTACTTCGTCAGCGCCGAGGCGCACCGCTGTGCGTGACACGTCGATGGCCGTATTCCCGCCCCCGATGACAACCACGCGATTGCCCAGCTCCACCTTCTCGCCGCAGGCGACGCGATCCAGCAGCTCGACGCCTCCCCACACGCCATCGATGTCCTCGCCCGGGATGCCGGCCATGCGAGATTGTTGGGCGCCGATGGCCAGGAAAATGGCATCGTACTCTTCGCCTAGATGTTCAAGCGTGACGTCCCTCCCCAGCGCCGTATTGCACTGGACATCGACCCCGAGGGCGGTGATGGTGCCTATCTCGGCGTCCAAATCCTCCATCGGGAGACGGTAGGCGGGGATGCCGTAGCGGAGCATGCCTCCCGGCTTCTCATGGGCCTCGTAGACGGTCACTCCGTGGCCCTGCTGGCGGAGGTAGTAGGCAGCCGTCAGGCCGGCTGGCCCGGCTCCGACAATCGCCACCTTGTGGCCGGACTCCGGCGGCAACTCTGGGATGTACGGCTCATCCTTCTTCAGGTCCTGCTCGGCAGCGAACCGCTTGAGGGCGCAGATCGAAATTGCCTCATCGTACTCCCCACGTCGACACACATCCTCACACGGTGCCGGACAGATGCAGCCCAGCGCGAAAGCGAATGGGATCGTCTCCTTGATGATGCGGATTGCCTCGTCGTAGTCCTCCGCGGCGATGCGGTTGACGAACCCCGGGATGTTACAGCCGGCGGGGCAGGCAAGCTCACAAGGTCCAAAGCAATCGCCGCAATGGTCCGAGAGCAACATCTCCAGAGTAAACTTGCGCGTCAGCCGCACGATGTCGCTGTCGGTGTGCACCACCATGCCATCGGTGACAGGGGTGGTGCAGGCGGTCTGCAGGCCTCGCGACCTCTCGATCTCCACCACACACATTCGACAGGCTCCCACGTTGGAGAGGTCTGGGTGATGACAGAGGGTGGGGATGTGGATATTGGCCGACCTGGCCGCTTCGAGGACTGTGCTGCCCTCGGAAGCTGTGACCCGTTGACCATTGATGGTTAGTGTCACGCTCATAGATTCACTCCCAATGACTACTTGACGACAACCGCGTCAAAGTTGCAGACCTCGTAGCAGCTGCCACACCGGATGCAGAGATCCTGATCGATCACGTGGGGTTCCCGGCGTTCGCCAGTGATGGCCTCAACCGGACACTTACGCGCGCAGAGCCCGCAACCGGTACAGGCCTCGGGGTCTATCTCGTAGGTAAGCAGATCAACGCATTTGCCAGCTGGGCATGTCTTGTCGATGATGTGGGCACGATACTCGTCCTCAAAGTGCCTCATTGTCGAAATGACTGGGTCCGGGGCCAATTGGCCAAGCGCACAAAGAGCACCAGCCTTCATCCCTTTGGCAATACGTCGGATTTCGTCCAGATCCTCCAGCTTACCTTCGCCCTCGGTAATGCGTTCCAGGACCTCCAGCATTCGTGTGCTGCCGATCCGGCACGGTGGGCACTTGCCACAGCTCTCATCGCAGACGAACTGCGTGAAATACCGGGCAAACTCCACCATGCAGGTGCTGTCGTCGGCCACGATCATACCGCCGGAGCCCATGACGGAACCTGCCTCAGTCAACGAGTCAAAGTCTACTGGTGTATCGAGGTGCTCAACAGGAAGGCAGCCCCCCAGCGGACCGCCGGTCTGGACGGCCTTGAACTCACCACCACCCTGGATTCCCCCACCCACGTCATAGACGATCTCCCTCAGAGTGATCCCCATGGGAACCTCGATCAGGCCAGTACGATTGACCATGCCGGTCAGCGCGAAAACGGCAGTGCCTGGGCTTCCCTCCGTGCCGACGTTCCGGAACCACTCCGCGCCCATGCGGATGATGCGGGGGACGTAGGCGTAGCTCTTGACGTTGTTGATGTTGGTAGGTTGGCCCCATACTCCAGAGACAGCAGGGTAGGGCGGACGAGGCCAGGGTTGCCCGCGCTCACCCTGGATGGAGGCCATCAAAGCGGTCTCCTCACCGCATACGAAGGCGCCAGCCCCTTCCTTGATCATGATATCGAAGTCAAATCCTGTACCAAGGATATCCTCGCCCAGCAAGCCGAGCGTTCGGGCCTCATCCAGGGCAATGTTCAGACGCCGGATAGCCAGAGGATACTCGGCCCGGCAATAGATGTAGCCCTGGTCAGCACCGATAGCGTAAGCGCCGATGATCATCCCCTCGATGACTGAGTGGGGATCCCCCTCCAATACAGAGCGGTCCATGAAGGCTCCCGGGTCCCCTTCGTCAGCGTTGCAGATGACGTACTTGGGCCAACTCTCCGTCCCGCGGGCAAACTTCCACTTCAGGCCCGTGGGGAAGCCAGCGCCTCCACGTCCGCGCAGCTTCGAATCGAGCACCTCCTGGATGACATCCTCCGGCGTCATCTCGCCTAATACCATCTTCAGAGCCTGATAGCCCTCAAGAGCCAGGTAGTCGTCGATCGATTCCGGATTGATGAGACCGCAGTTGCTCAGCACGATGCGGAGTTGCTTCTCATAGAACGACGTGCTCTCCCCGGTTTTGGGGTCGAGGAACCCGAGCGACCGGAGCTTGTGCCCATTCCGTCTCCGAGTGACGGGTTCGACCTGACCGACGACCACACCGTTCTCCAGGGGGGCGTCGTCGAAGTAGGACGCAAAGATCTCCGGCACATTCTTCGCCGTCGCGTCTCCATAGTTGATCCGCGCCCGTCCCCTGGACTGAACTTCGATCATCGGTTCGTAGGAGCACATGCCTACGCAGCCCACGGGAGAGACCACGGCATCCAGTTCACGGTTCTCTATCTCCTCCTGGATCGCCGCAAGCGTCTCCTTCGCCCCGGCAGCTAAGCCGCAGGTTGCCATCCCGACCGTAACGTAGAGATCAGCCTCCTGCTTCTCGCGCCACCGCTCCTCCGCTTGTGCTATCCGGGCATCGAGATTGGTCATATCGCGTGATGCCATTCGATACTCCTCTTCAGGATCATAGCTAGGCTCCAGGCTCTTTCTCTGCTGAGCTTGCCAGCTTCTTCTTCACCCGGCGGATTAACTTGTCGGGCTCCATACGCCCCATGACCTCCCCGTCCATGACAACCACGGGGGCCAGCGCGCAGGAGCCCAGGCAATAGACAAGCTCCATCGTCAATTGGCCATCCTCAGTCGTGTCCCCGGGATCCAGGCCGAACTCATCTTTGATGGCCTTCACCAAGCGGGGCGTTCCTTTGACGTGGCAGGCCGTCCCGTCGCAGAGATAGAGCTCATGTTCCCCCCTGGGCTCCAGGTAGAACTGCGAGTAGAACGTGGCTACCCCATAGACCTTGCTGAGCGCCGTATTCAAGCGCTCAGCGATCAATTCCATAGCTTCGCTCGGAAGCCAGCCGTAGGTCGCCTGGGTTTTCTGGAGGATGGGGATCAGTTTTCCCGGTTGCTCTCGATACTGCTCAAAGATGGGGTCCATGAAGGAGAGGTCCAACTTCCCGTTATCTGTCATGCGTGAGCTTCTCCTCTCGTGCATGCTCCTGCACGGTATGCTGTATTGTCTGTGACGGCGATTTCAATCCCTCGTGCCCCCGTCCGGAGCGGTGCCGCGGCCTGTCACCATGTACCACGTGATCTCCGGGAAGCCCGGCAGGACACTTAGCCACGCGTTGCTTCTCTCAGAACAGCTTCGACAAGGGCAGGGAGCCCTCTCTCAACTTCCGGGCTCAAGCCCTCACCCCAACCGACATCCTTGGGTTGTACGGCGAATATCACAATCGACGGAAGGCGTCGCTCAAGAGCACGGGCCAGCGACAGAACCTCCGCTAGCCCGGCGTGATGCAGCGAGAAAGCATCCGATGACTCGGTGAGTTGGACCTGCTTCGGGGTGAACCGGACAAACTCCCCGGGCGCGATCTGCCCCTGACCTGCGTCAATGTCCGCCGCGTCTACGATGACGACGTCACTCCATCCCTCGATAATCTGAAGGATGTCGAGACCGCCAGTGCCTCCGTCTAGCGTCGTGATGCCCTCCGGTAGCTTTCGGGCGTTCAGCTCGTCGATGACCCGTGGGCCAATACCGTCGTCCTTGCGCAACGGATTCCCAAGGCCAAGGATGAGAACGACGGAGTGTGCGCAATGACCGTCACACTCCGTCTCTCGGGGCGACTCGCCGCGGCAAGTCGCCCGTCGGGCGCTCATACAAACTCAACCGTCAGGAAGTGAGCCGAGCAAGAGATGCACGGGTCGTAGGCTCGCACCAGCATCTCGAGCGTCAGACGCACCTCGTCCTGCGGTTTGTCGATGATCTGAGGCAGAAGCTCCTGCATGTCGTGATTCAGGTTAGCCATGTTCTGATTGGTGGGGATGATGCAGTTCGCATCCTTGCAGAAGCCCTCATCATCGTAAGCGTAGTGATGGAACAAGATGCCCCGCGGCACGTCGCAGGATGCCACGCCCTCGCCCGCCTTCACGTCTGCAGGCGCAGGGTCCTCCGGCTCGATCCCTCGCTCGAGAAGCTCATCAATGATCTTGATGGCATCCTCAACGCAGTGAACCATCTCGACCACCTGGGCAGCTGAGTTCAGGAACGGGTTAGTGACGATCGGTTCCATGCCCAATTTGGCAGCTGCGTCCTTCGCCCGGGGATGGAGCTGATCGAAGTTGTTATTGAACCGGGCCAGGGCACCGACCATATAGGATTCCCGATTGTGGTGCGTCCACTTAGCGGAGGAGAACGGCACCATCTCCTCGTTCGTCACCGTCTTGTAGTCCTCAACTGGGTACTCAAAGCCGTCGGTGGTCTTGATGGTGCCACCGACGAAGGCATACTCGTCATCCTTGGTCAGGGAGATGTACTCCGTCTCCCGCTCGAACTGCGGCCAGTCGAGCGAAGCGAACAGCTCCACGGAGGCGTCCATGTCCTCCCGAGCCGCCACCAGGCGCTGACGCATGGCGCGCAGCTCCTCCTCAGTCGGTGTGTGGCTGAAACCTCCCACCACCAGCGCACAGGGATGCGTGTGGCGACCGCCGATCATGGCGCACAGATCACCGGAGAGTTTCTTGATACGCAGCGCTCGCTCCACGACAGCGCGATTGACCTCGATCAAGGGGATCACGGACCCGGCCCCAAAGAAGTCCGGCGCCACCAGATAGTACGTGTGTAGGACGTGGCTATCGATCGTCTCGCCATGGAAGTTGAGCTTTCGCAGCAACTCCGCCTGCTCAGTGAGCTCCACCCCCATCGCCTTCTCGGTGGCCATGGCACTGGTCGTAGAGTGCCCCACTGCACAGATCCCGCAGATGCGTGAGGTGATGTGGTTGAGCTCGGAGTAGGGACGCCCGCGCACAAACGCCTCAAAGAAGCGGGGGGCCTCGACAACCTCGAAGCGGCACTCCTTGATATCTCCGTTTTGGGCATCGACGACGATGTTGCCGTGTCCCTCAACCCGAGTTACGTGATGAACGTTGACTTTCAGGGTACTCATATTAGCTCTCCTATTCGGCCACTTGCCCTTCCTGATAATACGCGTTGAACATGGTCATGCGGGACATGATCTCTTTCACCGTCAAACCGGCTTCGTCCAGCACATCCTTCATCGCGTTCTCATTAGGCTCGGGAATGAGGCCACGGCAGCCCTCGCAGCCGTCGCCGTAGGTGGGGCAGATGGCATCGCATCCAGCCCGCGTAATGGGCCCCAGGCAGGGCTTGCCTTCGAGCAGCAGGCAGACATTCTCTTTCAGCTTGCACTCGACGCAGACAGGATAATCAGGAATGCCTGGTCGCTTGCCCAGCAGGAGGTTCTTGACAACCTTCACGAACTCCTCACGGTCGATCGGGCAGCCAGGGATGAAGGCGTCTACGTCAATCACAGCACTGATGGGCCGAGCCGGATACGTGTCATACCACTCAGCCTTGTCGCCATAGACGTACTCACGCACCTCGTCCAACGATGGCTGGATGTTCTTGAGCGCATTGACGCAGCCGGTGTGCGCGCAAGCACCCAACGCCACCACGACGTCAGCCTGGTCGCGGATCTTGAATAGACGTTCCTCATCAGACTCACGGGTGCATGAGCCCTCGATGAAGGCGATCTGATAGTCCTGGCCCTTCTCCGTCATGGCTTCTCGGAACTGGACAATCTCGACCGCGTCTAGAAGGTCCAAGTGCGTCTGAAGGGAGTCGACGACCGTCAGCTGACACCCCTCACAGCTCGCGAAATCAAAGAAAGCAACCTTGGGCTTTCCGTTTTTGTCACTCATTACAGTGCCTCCTCAAAGCCCTTGATGTCGGCATAATTGAAGACCGGCCCGTCCTGACAACAGTACAGACTGTTGATCTGGCAGTGGCCGCACTTGCCTACGCCGCACTTCATCCGACGCTCCAACGATAGATAGATGTTCGACTCAGGAATGCCCTTGTCCAGCATCTCCATGAGGACGAAGCGGTACATGATGGGCGGACCGCACGTGACGGCGATGGTCTCCTTGGCATCGATCTCAATCTCTGGGAAGAGCGTGGTTATGACGCCTATGTTGCACTCCAGACGCTTATCGGGCTGCCACTCATCGCCCTCATCCTCACAGTCCACCGAGAGTAGACATTCTACGTCATCCCGGTTGACCCAGTCATCGAGTTCATCGCGGAAGAGTAGCTCACTCCGGCGCTTGGCGCCCGCGAGGATGATGACCCGTCCGAAGTCGTCACGCTCATCAAGCACCTGATTGATGAGGGAACGAAGTGGCACCAGCCCTAGACCGCCCCCGGCGAAAAGCACATCTTTGCCACGCATGTCGTCGATGGGGAAGCCGTGACCGAAGGGCCCGCGGATACCCACCTTGTCGCCCTCTTTCATTCGGTGAAGCGCGCCGGTGACGTTTCCGACCTTCCGCACGCAGAGCTCAAAGTCTCCATTCGATCGGCTGGGGGACGAGCTGATGGAGATCGGGGCTTCGCCCACGCCCAGGACAGAGAGCATCACAAACTGTCCGGGGGCGTGGCCCAGGTCTTGGCCTTCCGGCAGCTTGATGCGGAACAGCTTCTCCGTCTGAGCCATCGGCTCCACATTGACCAGGCGAGCCATTTCTGGCTTATAGATGGATGTTGCCATGATCCGTTACCTCCTACCGCAGTGATGCGTGAATCGTGTTGAACCCCTTGAGGATGCTGATGCTGGCTGGACACGTCCGGATGCAGCGACCGCATCCCACGCAACCAAGTGCACCGAATCTCTCATAGAGGTATTTGCCTTTGCGCAAGAAGCGATGCCGCTGCCGGGCGCCGCGATCCTCGCGGAAGTTCTCGCCCCCAGCCACACTGGCGAACTCGGCCAGCTGGCAGGAGTCCCAATGTCGGATCCGCTCACCCTCCCTGAGGGCAAAGTCCACCTCGTCAACAACGTTGAAGCAGTAACACGTGGGGCAGACATTCGTGCACGATCCACATGCGAAACAGCGCTCTTCTAGCTCCTCCCAATACTCATGATCGTAAGCCTCACCAAGCAGAGACGGAAGTTCATCGGCGTCGAAGTTCAGCCGATCCGCGAAATGCTTGATCTTGGAGGACTGCAGTTCGCTCTTCTGTTTCGCTTCCTGGTCCGTCGCATCCCGTGCGTGAGCGTACTCCGCCAGGAGGCGCTGACCTTCCGTCGTTCCAATCTCCACCGCATAGGTCTCGCCAAGATCGGTCAGGTGGAGATCGAATCCATCCTCCGCCTTGATCGTCCCCATGCTCCGACAGAACGATTCATCGTCGCAGGGCTCCAGACACTCCAGGCTGACGATAAGCGTCTGTTCCCTTCGCGACAGATAGTGGGCATCCGGGTAGTCCTCTGAGAACGCCTTGTCCAGCATATTGAGGGCGTGCAAGTCGCATGTGTGCATCCCAAGAACGACAGTTGGCTCCACTTCAATGACCGTCTCCACTTCGGGATTGTCACCCATCGTGAAGGTTGCCAGCCGCTCGTGTTGGGGCTGGAAGACCTTCTTCGGAGGAAGGATCGTGGTGTCGTAGTCGAGCCGTAGTTTGGCTGGATCCGTGATGGGATCGAACGCGAACTTGGACCCCTTTGCTTGTGGCCCGACGACCCTGTATTCTGTCATCAGCGCTTGGACCAGCGGGGCCACTGCTTCTTTGTCCAGAATCTTCAGACTCATATCAGTCTCCTCGCGATAGTGCTATAGTCGTGTTGTGTGTATCCCTAATTGCCGGAAGCTCCTCCACTCCCGACCGCATCGTGAAAGGGGGTTCACTCAGGGTTCGGCCGGCATCGACAAGCGACTTCGAGTGCCAAGCACCTGCTGTCCACCCTAGTTCTCCTCTTCCAACACCTCATCAATCGTCGCAAGCAATTTCTCCGGCTTGACAGGTTTGTCGATGAAGGCCTCTACGGGCATGAAGGTGTCGTCCGGGGTGACGTCGTAGCCCAGCTCCAGCACCTTCTTCACGCCGGAGAGCATCACGACTGGCGTCTCCTTCAAGTCAGGATCCTGCTTGATCCGCCTGGCGATCTCAAAGCCGTCGGGCCCTGGCGGCCCGGCAAACATCACATCCAGCAAGATCAAGTCGGGCCCCTTCTGCTTAGCCAGCTCAAATCCTTTTTCTGCCCGGTAGGCGGAGAAGACTTCGTAACCCACACTCTCGAGCAGGGTTGTCACGGACTCCACCAATTGGACGTCATCGTCGATGACCACGATCCTTCCCTTCGTCTCAGGCATTGTCTATCCTCCTTGGTTGATGGGGCAATCTGCCCTGGGCAATGTGAAGCTGAATCTGACCCATTTTCCCTCTTCGGAATCAGCCCATATTTCGCCGCCATGCTTCTCAACAATCTCTCGACAGATATACAGTCCTAGACCGGTCCCTTTCTCCTTTGAGTGCTCCGGGCTGTGCAAGCGGCTGAACTTCTTAAAGAGCTCGGGCTTCTTCTCCGGCGGAATGCCCTCGCCCTCGTTGAACACACGCAACGTCACCTCATCATTCTCTTCACGAGCATCCAACTCGATCTTCCCGCCCTGCCTCCCATACTTGATCGCATTCGAGAGCAGGTTGTCGTACACGATCCTCAGCAGGTTGCCGTCGGCGCAGACCTGGAGATCCTCTGGGACGTTGTTGAGGACGCGCATTCCTCTCTCTTCCAGGGCCTGCCTGAGGCCCTCAATGATGGGTTCAATGATCCTGGGATAGAGCGTGATTGTCTGCTCATGAACCTCAAGCTCTCCCTTCTCCAAGCGCGAAAGGTCCAGGTAGTTCTTGACCATGTCCTGGAAGTACTGCAGGCTCTGAGCCACCGAGTCCAGGCTCTTCTGCTGAGCCTCAGAGAGCTCGCCTAGATAGCCGTCCGTGACGGTGTGCAGGCTCATCATGGCAGAGGACAATGGGTTCTTGAGCTCGTGGGAGACGAATCCGAGCATCTCCATATAGTTTCGATTCGTCGTCCTCAGCTCGTCGTTGAGCTCCGTAAGCCTTCTCTGATTCTCCTCAATCTCCAGGCGTTGAGCCTCCAGCCGTTCAGCCATTGTATTGAAGGAAGACGCTAGGTCGCCGAGCTCATCGTTCCTCTCGACGTCGACCCTGTATGTCAGCTTCCCGCTTGAGAGTTGTCGTGTAGCGTGGGAGAGTTTTCCAATCGGTTGAACGACACCGCGAGTAAGAAAATAGAACGTGAGAAACGCAACGAGCATGCCTCCAACAACGACGGAGAGGAACATGGCGACAGCTTGCCGCCGAAGATCAAGGTACCTCTGCTCCAACTCCCCGACATAGAACATTCCGATAATGTCGCCATTCGGGTTCCGAATGGGATCGTACTGAGAAAGATACCAGGTGTCCACAACGTACGCCCGGCCCGTCCATGGCTCGCCATTCTCCAGGACTTGCTGGGCCACTTCCCTTGACACCCGCGTGCCGACGGCCCGACGCCCCTGGTTGTCCAGCACATTGGTCGAGATTCTCAGATCGCCCATGAATATGGTGGCTGTGCCGACGGGCTTCCCCTTGTAAGTCTCGTTCTCAAAGACGGCATCCCGGATGCGGTCGACCTCCTCGACGGCCCCGTTCAGCAGCGCCCCCATCTCGAGGATTCCGATCATCTCGCCGTCTCGTACTACCGGCACCGCTGCGCCGGCGAACATGCCGCGCGGCTCCTGACCGATGGCGAGTGCGCGCTCAACGAGCCCTTCGCCCGCGATATCCAGTCGCTCCTGCGAGAGAATGACGTTACCGGAACTGTTCTGCGCCTCCGCTATGACTTGTTCAACTATGGGATCGCTACCCAGGTTATCGCCTGTGTTGTAGGGGTAGCGCGACCGCAGGATGACCGTGCCATCCGGGGCGAGCAGATTGAGAATATCCATCTCCTGCTCCTGGCGGATGCGCTCGAGCTTATCTCTTGTTGCGGTCAGTTCCCGATCATCATCAGGGTCCTGTAGAAGGCGTTCGATGGCCTGCGTTCGGGCCAATGCCTCCAGCGCAGACTCGATACGCGCAATCTTCCCATCATGGATCTCCCAGGCCGCCCTGGTGTAAATCCTTACCCGATTCTTGGCTTCTCGAATGGTGTTGCTGTTCACATAGTGAATGCTCAAGGCACCGATGCCGATGGCCAGCACGACGAAGATAACGATGATGCCAAGGTTGAACTTCGTCTGCAGCTTCATAGAACCATCACATGCGCAAGGGATGCCCGCTTGCTATTGCGCCCTTCATATCGCCACTGTGTGATCTCGCCCCGTCGCGACACAAGCGCCCTGACCAAATGCCCGCGACGGACAGTATAGCATGCAAGGATGCGGAAATCAACAGAGGGTCATCCCAAAAAGCATGAGGTTCATTACCATGCCCAGCACCCGCTGGGAACCGCGCCAATCACATCTGGCTCAGGCCGGTTGTCCGTCATCAAGCAGGCCTCAGCTCCTCTTCCAGAATTCCGCTCTCCACCATAAGATCCAACGTCTCTTGGGCTTCCGCCTCGTCCACCTGGCTGATGGCGAACCCCGCGTGAACAATGACGAAGTCCCCTATGCTGGCCTCCGGCACGTAGGCCAGACAGACTTCACGACTGATGCCACCGAAGTCGACCTTGCCCATCCGCATTAATTCGCCATCCCGTGTCTCGATGATCCGTCCCGGGACACCCAAGCACATGCTAGGCGACCTCCTTCCGCAGCCACGCTATCCAGGCATCCAGCCCTTCACCGGTCCTGCAAGACAGCGGGAAAAATGTGAGGCCAGGATTAAGAACCTCAACACCCTGACGGAAGTAGTCGACGTCAAACTCAAAGACATCCAGGACGTCTACCTTATTCAGGATGACCGCGTCCACACCCCGGTACATTACGGGGTACTTATAGGGCTTGTCATCGCCCTCGGGCACACTGGCGATGAGGATATTGCGGTGCACACCCAGGTCGAAGCTGGCAGGACAGACGAGGTTCCCCACATTCTCGACGATCAACAAGTCCAGCTCCTCCAGACGAAGCTTCGGTAGAGCCTCCTGGAGCATCACGGCGTCAAGGTGGCACGCGCCACCGGTATTGATCTGGACGGCAGGAATGCCGGATGCTGCGATTCGGTCGGCATCCAGGGTCGTGGCCACGTCGCCGTCCACCGCTCCGATGGCAAGCTCATCACGCAGCGCTTCCACCGTCCGCGTGATCAGGCTCGTCTTTCCGGCTCCCGGAGAGGCCATCAGGTTGATGGCGAAAACGCCCGCTGCATCGAATCGCTCACGGTTGCTTGCAGCCAGCCGATCATTGGCATTCAGGATGTTTTCAACAACTGAGACACGCTTTGGCACCAGGTGGTTACCTCTTTTTTTCTGCTGTGCTTTCTCGGTGAACGCCTCGGATCGGCCAAGCTGTGCGGAAGTCCCCAGAGGCACCAACCTTCGACGACTGCAGCCAAGTCGGGGATCCGAAAGCAGTCCGAGAGAGCTAGAATTCGCGGCTATTGCAGGAGATGACGATCGTTCCCTTATGTACTTCAGATATACTTGCGATATCTTACCACAGTTGGCAGGGATCGTCCAATGGCAAATGGGAGAAGCTTGCGGGGAGGAAGAAACAGAAGAGGCGACACAAGCCGTACGGCTCGTGTCGCCTCTTCCTGAGGGCCATCCACATCCCACGACAGGTTGGGGAGGAATACCTGCCCGAGGAACGCGTTTCTACAGGCCGACTAGACGCCTATCGCGTGATTGCGGGTAGTTGAAGAGACATACCGTACTGCGGAGGGCACGTCTATCGAGAGGCGCTGTCGGTCACCAGGGTCCGGGTCTCCCCTCCAGCAGCAGAGCGGTCACGTTCGTCTGCCTCGCACACCTTGGGTCTCCGGTAGATGAACCAGTAGACCGCAGCCACTAAGAATCCTCCACCGAAGATGTTCCCGGTGGTCACGGCGATTAGGTTGTTGACGAAACCATGAGCGTTGAGATTGACCAGATCAGCCGTTACTCGCCCTGCAGCCTCTACCACCTGAGGCTCTCCCTTCAAGAGAAGCCCCATGGGGATAAAGTACATATTGGCAATGCTGTGCTCAAAGCCGGAGGCCACAAAGGCCGTAATCGGGAAGAGAATGGCCAGAATCTTGTCCGTCACGCTGCGGCCGCTGAGTGTGAGCCAGACAGCCAGGCAGACGAGAGCGTTGCAGAGGATGCCGCGGCTCAATGCCACACTGAAAGGCAGGTTGACTTTTGCGTTAGCGATGTTGAGGGCCGTCGCACCGACATGATAATCGGAGAACATCCACTGCCGTGTGAAGTACATGAATATCACAGTCGCCAGGGAACCGACCAGGTTTCCCAAGTAGACGATGATCCAGTTCCGCATCACCTGCCCAAGCGTAAGCTTGTTTCCCACCCAGGCCATCACGATTAGGTTGTTGCCTGTGAAAAGCTCCGCGCCGGCGACTACGACCAGAATCAGGCCCAGGCAAAAAACAAGCCCTCCAACGAGCTTATTCATACCGAAGCTCAGGCCACTGTCTGTGATTACGAGGGTAAAGAACTCAGCACCCAGGCCAATGAATGAGCCTGCCAGGACGGCCAGAGCGAACATACTCCAGGGATCCATGGTAGCCTTCTTGACACCGACACTCTCCATCCGCTCCGCCATCTCCAGCGGCGGGTGAGCGTCCAACGTGAGGTTGTTAGCCACGTCTAAGCATCTCCTACCTTTCTTTCAACGCCAATCTGCTCCGATCTCTGAGTATCGGTCACGAACGCGTGCTTCGTGCCATTTGCCGATGGACCACGCGTGGTTCATGCAGCGATTCTCGAACAAGCTGAATCACTCCGACACCGAGCAAAGTCCATACGACGGCCGGCACAAAGATCGTGATGCCCAGGTCAAGAATTCTGAGTAGATCAACCATGATGCGCATTTCTCCTTTCGTCTGTCTGATTTTCAGCACGCTCGGCCCGGCAGTCCTGAGGCCTGGACTTCACACCCGAGAGACAGAACGTCTCAGCCTCTGTCAAGAACCCCAGTTCACCAGGCTTCCCGCTGCAGCATGCAGGTCAGCAAAGTGCATTGGCTTTCCGTCAGTTCGCCGACGTGTTCCTCCATCCAACCGATGTCCCCACTCACGAGCGCGGCCTTTTCTGGCAGCGTCAGCCGATAGTCTCGAAGAGCAGCAGAGCCCGCGTCGGCCACGTCGGCAATGAAGCCAGGATCGTGGGCTGCTCTTTCCAGCACGCGGAGAATCTCCTTTCTGTTGACTGGCCTGACGTCAGGATAGGCAAGCGGTGCATTGAGGATGCTCGGCCCTGCGAAAACCTTCCACAGCGTTGGGTCCTGCGTTCTGGTCTTCATGTGTGTCCTCCCCGTCTCCCTTCATGGGCCGGACGTGCGAATCGCCCGATCCATTCAGCTTTTTTCATCGTAACGACATATTAGCACAGGAGCATCACGCTAGTCGTGATGAACGCATGACAAGCGTATGACAACCGAATTCGGATGGTAGAGACTGGCGAGAGGTGACCTCAGTCGCTTCTGGGGAGACGGCTCATTCGTCCGTGTAGACTGACAGGCCGTAGCCCAGTCCAGGCACGGTCTCAATGTAGATCGGCTCTGAGGAGTCTGGCTCGATTTTGTTGCGAAGACGGTGCACCACTTGACGCAGCATATCCCGGTCCGCACCCTCGGGCCCCCACACCTGGTCAATGATGGCGGTATGGGTGAGGACGTGCCCGGCGTTGAGCATCAGGAGATCGAGGAGTTCGCACTCTAGCGGCGTGAGGACGATGGGATCGCTCTTCCCTACCCGCAACTCGCGGCGCGATAGATCGAGCGTCAGCCGACCCACCTGACGAACAGCAGGCGTTGGGGTCCTGCCGGCACGGCGGAGCACGGCGTGCATCCTGGCCACGAGCTGACGCGGGCTGAACGGCTTAAGAACATAGTCGTCTGCACCTAGCTCCAAGCCTCGCACGATATCATCCTCTTCACCTCGCACTGTGAGGAGAATAATCGGCGTATTGGCCTGGGCTCGGATACGCCGACAGACGGCGAAGCCGTCAATCTTAGGCATGTTGACGTCTAGCACGATGATATCGGGCTCTTCTTCCTCCCACCTTCGCAGCGCGGCCTGACCATCGTGCGCTTGAATGACCTCGAAACCGTCACGGCGCAGACCAAACGCCACCAGCTCGGCCAGCACGGTATCATCGTCAACAACCAGGGCTTTCATTCTTCCTCTACTCTCGGCAATGTAAACCAAAAGATCGATCCGCCACCCGGACGATCGTCGACGCCAACTTCACCTCCGTGGGCCTCCACGATAGCCTTCACGACGGAGAGTCCGAGTCCCGTACCATACTGCACATCGTTGGTGCCCCGTGAGGGAACCTCGAAACGCCGGAATAGACTGTTGCGATAGGAAGGAGGAATACCCGGACCCCGGTCCGCGACGGAAAGCCGCACCCAACCATCACTTGCAGTGGCCCCGATCAGGATCTCCGTATGGTCAGGACCGTACTTGCTGGCGTTGGAGAGCAAGTTGACAAGGACCTGAACCGATCGGCGTGGATCAGCTTCCACCGTTGGAACTGCCGCCGGCAGATCCACGCACAACCGCTGACCACGCTTGTCGAGCAGGGGCTGCATGGTACGCACCGCCTCCGCGATGATCCCGCCCAGGTCTGAGGGGTGCGGATAGACTCGGAAGCGCCCTGCCTCAATACTGGCACTCTCCAGCAGATTGTCCACCAGCGTCTGCAACCCAAGCACACCCAGATGAAGCGAGCTAAGCAGTGTCTTCAACTCGGCAACGCTGAGCTCGGAGGTTCGATCCAGAAGCAGTTCTGTGGACGCAGCAAGGGCCGATAATGGCGTACGGAATTCGTGCGCCACGTTGGCCAGAAAGTGCCCCAGGAGACGATGGACAGCTTCTTCCTCACTGACATCTCGAAAGACCAGTGCCACCTCAGCATCCCCTTCCTCGGGTGGGGTCAGTCGTGCGCCTGTGACCGCCAACGTCGCTTGGCGCCCGTCAGCCAGTTTCACCATCAGCTTTCGCTTCCGACCTAGTCCCGGTATGAGCTGGCTGAACGGTTCCTCCGCTTCAACGGACTTGAATATCTCATCGCAGCAGCGGTCCAGTACTTGGTCTCGCCTCCACCCAGTGATCCGTTCGGCACCGCGACTGAAGAAAGTGATCTGATCCTGTGCATTCAGAGTGATGATGCCCTCCGCCATGGCCTCCAGGAGATGGTCCGTCCATGCCTTCTCCTCCTGGAGCCGACTCACCATACGCTGCAGATCGACCCGAGCCCCTTCCAACGCCCGAGTCACCAGCGCGATCTCGCGGATGCAGGTCTCGACTGCGACTGGAGAGTCTATATCCCCTGCGCTCATCCTCGTCGCCGTCTCCGTCAGCCGACCTAGCGGCCGGGCGATACGGTGAGCCAGCATGACGCCGGTGAGAGAACCACCTGTAGCCACACTTGCTATGCTCACGACAACAATTGCCATTAGGCGGCGCCGTGTGGCAGTTAGGTCTGCAACATCCAACGCGACCTCATCTTGGATGTTGGTCCCGGGCAGGGAGAAACGGGCAAAATAGTAGGGGCGTCCGCCAAAGCTAAATGTCCCTCGGACGCCTCCGTCTCCGGACGAGGACTTGGCTGACCGACGGTCAATGTCCGCCACAGCTCCGATATCCCCGCTCAGAGTGGTTGCTGCGGGCAGTCCACTGACCAACAATATGTGCTCCAGCCCGGCTTGCTCTCCGATTCGGGTGGCAAACGTATTGTCCACTGCTTTTCCGAGCACTACCTCCCCCAGATAGCCTGTCTCACCTCCCAGGGGGTGACCAGCCAGCAGCCACACGCGCGGTGAGGAACCCGCCGGCATGATGTAGAAGCCGCCTTCGATGTCATCCCAACATACGTCCGCCGGGATCTCCTTGCCAGTCTGAGCAATGGTTTTCTCGTCCGAACCGCAGACGATCAACAGGTCGAGGCCTGCTCCGGCACGCAATGTGGTCAGGTAGCTGGAGAGCACCTCTGACTCACCTTGCGTCACGAGATCCCGTAGGGTAGGACGCTGAGCGGTCAACACGGCAAGGTCGGCGATTTCCGTCTCTCTGGCTGCATAGAGAGCTTTGCTGGCGCGCATGGCTTGTTCGACCTGGCTCCACGCCTGCTGGCTCATCCGATCCTGAATGAGCCAAATGGCTGGAATTCCCACCGCACTGACCGTCAGCAGCACAAGTGCGATGAAACTCAAGACCATCCGGGTTGACAGACTTGGGCAGTCCAGCTGAGACATCACCATTGAAGAACCCTCATCGCGGAGTGCGTGCAGAACTGCAGGTCTCCTTGACCCTGACTACGAAGACGCGTACAGATTCATTATAGTCTCGACCTCATGAGCGAGCAAGCTGTCCCGACGAATGCGCCCGGCACCAGGGGGAATTGCCGGCGTCGTACAGGGAAGGGTAGTAGGAAGCTTCCACTCCTGGCCCGAGACGAATCGTCGGGGAAACTTCCTACTTTGGGCTGAGCAAACTACTCCGGCCTTGACGCCGCAGGCCGTACTCGCTGACCGTGCCAGTCGGGGCAGACGTGCTCGGGGGCCGTCCGACCGTAGTGGGAAGACATGGTTGTGGCTGCGCGGACAGACACGCCCCTGGCTCGACTATCATCCCCCTATTCTGCTGGTTTGATTGTCTTTAGCTGAGGATACCTCTTCAGTGTCACGTCTGCAGTGGCAGGTCTCGTCTGCAGACGTGACCTGCCACCGCACGTTGATATCCCCCATCATTGCCACTCCAGCCCAACCATGGTTGGGGGCCAAACCCCACCCGCGGAGAGCGACCTATCAGGCCTGAGAATGAACTGGTCTAAGGGAATACGCCTCGGGATTGGACGGCGCCTGCCACCCGATCAACGGCCAGCATATAAGCACCCAGGCGCAGGGGGATGTTCCTCTCTTCACTGAAGTCCCACACCTCTTTGAAGCTGCGGACCATGATTCGCTCCAGATTCGAGTTGACCTCGGCCTCGTCCCAGAAATAGCACTGCAGGTCCTGGACCCATTCGAAATAGCTGACGACCACGCCGCCGGCGTTGGCCAGGATGTCCGGCACAACGACAACTCCGTTCTGGGTCAGGATCTCATCCGCTTCGCGTGTGGTTGGGCCGTTTGCCCCTTCTACAATCATCCGCGCGCGGATTCGGTCCGCGTTATCCTCACGAATCTGATGCTCCAGGGCCGCTGGGATCAGGACGTCCGCGTCGCTGGTCAGGAGTTCATCATTCGATATCTTCTCTACACCGGTGGCCTGGTACCCCTCCAACAGCCCCTTCGGATGGTCGGAGATATGCGCGTTGATGCCGGGAATGTCAAGACCTTGAGGATTATGGATTCCCCCGCTGACGTCACTCACAGCCGTAACCGTGCAGCCCATCTTATCCAGGATTGTCGCCGCGTGGGACCCGACGTTCCCGTACCCCTGGATCGCCACTGTTGTATCCTCAAGCGCACGTCCCTGACGCTCTAATAGTTCGCGGGTCGTGATCGCAACGCCGCGGCCCGTTGCTTCTGTCCGCCCTTTCGACCCTCCCAGCGGCACCGGCTTACCCGTCACGATATCAATGACCGTCTTCCGTTCGAGCATGCTTACCGTATCCGTGATCCAGGCCATGATCTGAGGATTGGTGTTGACGTCGGGCGCGGGAATGTCTCGCCTGGAACCGATGATGGGCATGATCATGGCCGTGTACCGCCTTGTCATGCGACAGATCTCATCCTGTGACATTTCGCCAGGATCGCATTGTACGCCACCCTTGGCTCCGCCGTATGGGATGTTCACGACGGCGCATTTCCAGCTCATGAGGGCTGCCAGCGCTCTGACCTCGTTGAGGTTCACTTCTGGATGATACCGGATGCCTCCCTTACACGGTCCGCGGGCACTGGAATGCTGGATACGATAGCCAGTGAAGACTTCGATGTGACCGTCGTCCATGACCACGGGCACCGATACCGTTAGTTCTCGTTCCGGGTGGCGCAGGATGGCGTGGATACCCGGATCCAAATCCAGGCGTTCGGCCACGTCGCCAAGTTGGTCAAGCACTGTTGTCCAAAGATCGCCCTTAGCCTCTTCAGCCACCACAAACGTAGGCTGGGTTTCCGCTGTTCTAGTCTTGAATTGTCTTTCCATGGATTTCCCCTGTGTGATTACCGGTCTCGTCTCTCTACCCTATCGTTCCCAAACTTGAATGGGCCGGTTGTTAGTCGACGTGAGCAGTGCTCCGTGCCCGATCCGATGCTGAACGTCCTGGTCGTCAATGACTTGCACATCCAACACACGCTTCATGTCGGACGCCGAGAATAGCTTCGCGTATTTCGCAAGAAGCGCGCTGTCCAATGCTGTCAGCAGGGACACGAGCGCATCGGTCTTGCGCTCAGCCCAGACGATCAAGTGAATGGGGGATGCCGCTGACGCCGGACCGAAACAGAGATCATGCGCGGTGGCATCATAGTCCACCACATAGACCGACTTGATATTGTCGTCCAGCCGTCCGATCGATTCAGCCGTCTTCTTCGCTAGGCCGTAGCGACAGTACTGACAAGCATTGCCATCTCCTTCTCGGAGACGCTTCACGACGGCCTTCGGTTCATCCAGGCCCATCTTCTGCGCGCAGAAAGCCAGGCCCTCGTTCAAGATCACTTCAGCCGTACTCATTGTATCCGGCAGTCGGAATGGACCGGTCTCGGTTCTGCGCTTCACGTCCGTCTGCTGCCCCGTCGAAACCCTACTCATTTTCGGACCTCCTCATATCTTTCTCTGCACCATGTCGATTTGTTCTCTCAGATCCTTTCCACATCGACACCAGTCTAACACAAACTCCATGAATATGTCATAAAAGCCGGGCGTGATTTCATGAAGAAGGCATGAAAAAAGCGGCGCTCGCTCTTGCGAGTGCCGCTTTCAGGATGAGCCCGTCAGCGCAGATACTAGGAATCCAGCTTAAGGCAGGATCTACTGGGCTGACATATCCTCTGGGCAGGCCAGCATGTAGCCGACACCCTGTGATGTCAGAATATATCGAGGATCCGCTGGGTCGGCCTCCAGCTTCCGCCGCAGGTAACGTACATATGCTCTTAAGTAGTCGACGTCATCCCGGTACTCCGAGCCCCATACCTTGGTGAGCAAGTCACCGTGGGTCATAATGCAGTTGGGGTTCTGTGCCAACACACGGAGCAGCGCGTACTCTGTGGGCGTTAGGGAGACGGACTCACCACGCGCTTTCACAGTGTGTCGGGCGAAATCGATCTCCCACTCACCGCACACCTTGATTGCCTCAACTCTCTCCTCAGGATCCTGTGTGCGCCGCAGCACAGCCCTGACTCGAGCCACCAACTCCTTCGCATTGAACGGCTTGGTCACGTAATCATCAGCCCCTGCCTCGAAGCCGCGCAGCACATCCTCGTGACGGGCCTTGGCGGTGAGCATGATCACCCCCACATCAGAGAACTCACGAAGCTTCTCGCACACGTCATATCCACTCGGGCCATTTGGTAATCGGATGTCAAGGAGAACAAGGTCCGGCTCCTCTAGTGCCACAGCCTCAATGGCCGACTCGCCATTCACGGCAGCGATGACCTCATAACCTACAGCCTCCAGCACGGTCCGTACCAAGTGCACAACACGGGGCTCGTCGTCGACGATCAAGATTCTCTCATTCATCAGGTCCAATTCCTAGAGGTTGCTCCGCAGCAGCTGGGCTAAAGCCCGCCAGTGGAAGCGCGAAGTAGAATGTGCTCCCCCGCCCCAGCTTACTATCTGCCCAAATACGGCCACCATGAGCCTCTACGAGCGTTCTGGAGATCGGCAGTCCCAGTCCGGAGCCCACAACGTGCCGTCCAGGGCCCGAGTCGACGCGAAAGAACTTCTCAAACAACCGATTCAGGTGCTCCGGAGATATGCCGACGCCTTGGTCTGCCACGCTAACGACGATCTCGTCCGCCTCCAACGCTCCGCGCACGACGATCAGGCCTCCGTTTGGGGAGTACTTTACGGCATTGTCCAGCAGGTTTCTCAGCACCTGCCGGAGGCGGTCCGGGTCAGCGTCGACGATCGGGAGACTCTCGGGGAAGTCCACAATGAAATGGTGCTGCTCCGTTCGGTGAGAGATCTCGTCGATAGCCTCCTTTGCCAGGCGAGAGAGGATGACGGGCTGGGGTTCGAGCTTGAGCAGGCCTGCGTCAATCACTGACGATTCGAGCAGGTCGTGGACGAGCGATTCCAGAGTATCGCACTCTTCGTCGATGATTTCCAGGAACGCCTGCTGAGCTCGGGGATCAAAGGAGGTCTCCTGCATCAGGAGCGCCGTGGTATACCCCTTGATAGAAGTAAGGGGTGTTCGCATCTCGTGCGCCAGGACGGAGAGCAGCTCCCCCTTCAGGCGATTGGCCTCTTCCAGGGCTCTGGCCTCCTCCAGCTGGGTGCGGAGGCGTGAGTTCTCGACAGCCAGGGCCACGAGATCGACCACCGCTTGGAGAAAAGGCAGGTCATCTGGCGCGAAGCTATGCTCTCGCCGCAGGTTCTCGAGCATGAGAACGCCTTGTTTCTTCGCTCCGGTGAAAAGCGGCATGCACACTGCGCTACGGGGACTATGGTCAGAAGCGAGAGATTCCCGGAAGGCCTCGGCATGCGCGTCTGTCAGGCTCCTATGGGCTTCGGCCAGAGCGCTGGGTGTAGGGTAGAACTGTGGCTCTCCCGACTCAAAGGTCTTGCCACAGGTTGCTTCGCCTACAGCGAGGCGGACCTGCTTTAGTTTGGAGAGATCGTAGCCGTGAGCAGCCCGAACAGCCAACCGCTCGTCCTCAGAGTCGTAGAGGAGCAAGACACCAGCTTCAGCTGCCTCCAGGGTCTCAACAAGACCGGAGAGAGACCGCTGCAGCATGGCGTCCAGCTGCTGTTCGGTGGCGAAAACTCCCGCGATGGCGAAGAGAACCGAAAGCCTCGGATCCTCTCCAGGGACGACGCCGCTTCTTCGGCCGTTGGCAGTGATGGAGCGGTCGAAAACCATTGTGGTGGATTCAGAATCCTTCATCCAAAGCTCCTCGCTCAATGGGGAGTAACCATCGACACTCAATCTATTGCGTCAGATGCTGACGGCGAGTGATCTTTAAGGAAGGATAGCCCCAGGTGTACGGTTTGTCAAACTGTCACCCGAGCCACTGCCACGGCGGGGAAGGGGGGTGATCTTCCCGGGACACAGCGCCCGCGGTGGAATTGGTGTTGCCGTCTGGAAAGTCTCCACCAAAGCCTGGCTCGAGGCCGCCTCCAGGCAGCCTCAACTCGAAAACGTGAACCACATCACTCAAACACCTTCCAGGCTCGGATAGCTCGCAGGGACGCACGCCGGGGTCAGCGGGTTCCATCGGACCGGCCCGCCCTGGGCGCGAAGAATGGCACGATCCTCGTCTCTAGAGAATAATGCGTGCGAGTGTGCAGACTCCGAGCCCTGTGGAGAGACTGCCTATCACGAGAGTGAGCTTACCAATGGGTAGCCGACTCACCAGGTACGCACTGATCGGTACCGACAGGCTCGCCCCTAAGAGGAGGGATGGAGCCAGATGCCACGTTGTGGGCGCGCCGCTGCACATGTATGCCAGCACACCGACGGCGCTGGTAACACCCTCGGCGAGGGAGGCGATTCCAATGGCACTGCTTCCCTTGATCCCAGACAAGACTTGTCCGCCGGTGACAACAGGACCGTAGCCACCACCGCTGATGCCCTTGTTGAAGGCCGCTACAAGGCCCAAGCCGGCGATCCGCCTCCAAGAGAACGGAACATCACGCTTGTGATTCCGGAGGATGGCCAGCCCGATGGTCAAAACCAGGACGCCAATGTAGGCTTTGATCGCCCACGGGGGAATGTTGACCGCCACACATACACCCATCACGACGCCGACCAGGCTGAGAGTGGTCAACACGATGGCAACTTTAGAGTCACGTGTGTTTCGCCTGAAATCTACGTTCCCAAACTCGTGATGCAGCAAACCAGCCAGCAGTCCCGTGACACACTCCGACAATAGGATTGCCACGACAGCTTCGCCAGGTTCGTATCCAAGAAGAAGCAGTAGCGGTGTGAGCGTCGTCCCATACCCCATGCCGAGAGTTGAATCCACCAACTCGCAGAGGAACGCTAGCCCCGCTATGGGTACAATTAGTTCCACGCCTGGCCCTCCTGACTCCTCTTCTTCAGCGGCTTCCGCCAACAAAGCAGCCAATGACTGCCTCGAGGACATGGGGCGCACCCGGCGGGAAGACAACGTGGAAGACTTGCGGAGTCGGGTCCGAACCACGTGCCCTCACGCCCAGAGATACAGCAGACGTTTCGGTAGCTCCAGCGATTTCTGCGTTCTGCGAATCAGTCCTGGTTCTGGAGCATGCCCTCGATCGTCTGTTGGCTCTTACGGCAGGTGAACCCGCCCAGACCTCTCCGCCATCTTCACCTAGCGATCAGGATTGGCAGGTCGACGAGCCGCATCAAGGAAGCCCACAGCTCGTCCACCCTCCACTGCCGCGGGCCGTTCCTGGGTGCTGCCGGAATTACGACTAGATCGAATTCACCCTCCACTGCCTCGTGTCCGATCTCCCAGCCGGGCAGCCCCTGCCGCAGACGCAGAGTCCCCCCGACATGACCGTTCACCAGCCAGCGAGCCACCTCGCGCATCTGACGGCCCAAGGCGGTGTCAGTAGCCAGAAGCTCATCGAGCCCGCCCTGCATCCGCTGCAGGCCGCAATACATCGCTGGTGCGGGCGGTACGACCGCCAGAGCATGGACAGATGCGCCACACGGACCAGCCAAACGGAGGACCCAGTCTGTCGCGACTCGATCTGACGCGTTGCAGCCGACAACTAGCAGCAGCCTCCGCAGCCGCCTGCACACCCCCGGAACAATCAGCAGAGAGGGCGTTGGACAGCTTGCGGACTGTCGATCCTGCGCCTGGGCGCACAATTGCCTGATGATCCGCCTGTCCCGCTGTCCCAGGATCACAAGATCGTGCCCGTGTCCGGCTTCCGTGAGCAGCGTCTCCAGCGAAGCTCCCGCCGGAAGGCCATGAACCTCGGCGCGGAGGAGGCCCGCCACGTATTCGGCGTAGGATGTCACGCTGTCTGCGTGGGCACTGGTTGTGGCGCAGGCGAGGATGCTTAGGGAGTCACGAGTCTCTACTCTCCAAAGCCTAGCCAGAAGCCGATCAATCGAGACTTGATCGGCCTGCACTACGTATGGCACGGTTCCCAGATCCTTCGCCACAGCCTCACGCGCCTCTGTGTCGGCGGGATCAGCCATGGCCACGGTCACTCGCCGGGCGTTCTCCGCGACTGGTAGTGCATGATGGTGAAAAGCCACGGCCGGTGAGAGACGTCGGGCCACAGGCAAGTCCAGGGCGAACGAGTCGAGAACAAGTGCTCGGCCTCCCAGAGACCCAGAGTCCTGTCGAAGGCGTACTGTCTCCATTTCAAGTTGAGAATAGCACAGTGAGATTACAAACGCCGTGACGAAGATGTGACAACGGCATAATAGACCGCTCGCCCAGGCGGTAACGTAGGCGTTCGCTAAGTACACGAAGGAGAGAACCGCCGGAGAGAGGCAGTTGGCAGCGGCTGACAGGCCAGCGAGAGCGTCACTGCATCAACAGGCAAAGACCCCTGAGCAGGGGGTTCTGACAGCGGTCCGATGGAGCATCGCGCGCCAGTCTCCACTTCCCGCCGAAAAGCCCTGCTCGGGGTCTTCCCTTGAGAACGTTAAGCGTCGTCAGCTATGCTGCTAGCTGCTGTCAACTATTCACGCCTGTGGAACGTGGCCCCAGGCAATGTCCTTCTCGCGGCCTTTTGAAGACGCTCGCTCTGCTTCCACATCCTCAACGTCTTGGAATATGGGTAGGAACCGAGACGCCAGGCCGAAGAGCAGCACGCCGGCAACGACAGCCGCGAGCGATATGACCAACTCGATCCAATGGGGGAAGTAAGCCGTCCCAGTTGGTCCCCGCAGGCCCAGCAGAGCAACGTTCACGCGATTAAGCCCCAAGCCGAGGAGCACCAGCGCAGACCCTTGGAACAAGCCAGACTTGCTCTCGCGCATCCCTCGGTTGCCGAAGATCAGCATCGGGGCGATCACCCCCACAACCACCTCGGCAACGAACATGAAACTCAACCATCCGGAGGAGAACACCAGACCCAGCTCGCCGTTGATCGCCAGATCCACGACCTTGAGTGCCAGGTACAGCCCGAGCATCAAGAACACGATCTTCGCCAGGTCACTCAGCAAGTCAAGCTTCAAGCGCTTGCCGAAGGCGGTGAAGCTCACGACCGCAACGAAGATGGCCATCGACAGGCCGCTGAACGCTGCCGAAGTGAAGAACAACAGCGGCAGCTGCGGCGTCCACCACAGGGCGTGAAGCTTATGACGCATCAAGAGGAACAGCGATCCTACAGAGGACTGGTGTAGCGAGGACAGGACAATGCCTGCCCCAGCGATCACAACCGTTGCAATCCTGAGGAAGCGCAACGGCTTCTCCCAGTTGAGCCGCTCCAGGATGGTGGGTGCGATCTCCATGATGAGAATGCCCGTGTAGACCGTGACGCACATGCTGACCTCGAACATGAAGGAGTGTGGGTTCCAATACCACGGGATCAACACGTTGTAGAACCTGTGCCACCGCCCCAGGTCCATCAGCAGCACCAGTACGACGAACAAGTACCCCAAGAAGCCTGCCAGAACGACTGGACGGGCAATGACGTGGTACTCTTCCTTGTCGTAGATGTGGGTGACGGCCGAGATCATGAAAGCTCCGGCCGAGAAGGGAATGAAGAACACGTCGTAGATAATCCACAGCCCCCAGGGGTAGCTGTCACTCAGGTTTGTTGTGGGGCCAAGCCCCACAACCATTCGATAGAGCCCGAGCGCCAACCCGAAGGCTGCGAAGGCCGCCATGATGAAGTAGCTCCTTGGAAGTTGACGTAGCTCCTTCAAGATCCCGCTCTTCGTTTCTCGTGCCATGACCTTAGGCCTCCTCTTCGTGGCTCTTGGCCGCCTCTGCCTCGGCGTGCTCGTGGCTGGAGAACCAGTAGTAGAGACCACCCAGAAGTCCAGCCACGCTGAGAGCAACGCCAGGCGTTCCATAGGTCGCGATGGCCTCACTCAACTCGGTAACTGGCTCCGAACCAACGTCCGGAAGCCCAAGCTTCTCGAAGGGGACGCTCGAGAGATACAGCACTGAAGTCCCTCCGAGCTCGTGCTCGCCGTATATGTGGTCAACGTACTTGTCCGGATTCTCTTCGATGCGCTTCCGCGCCTCCGCAATCAGGCTGTCCCGGTCCCCGAACGTAATCGCGCCCGTCGGACAGACGTCAGCGCAGGCAGGCGGCAGTCCTTCCCCCAACCGATCCTCGCAGAAGTCACATTTCTCGATGTAGGGGAACGATTTGTCCCACTCGAATTTGGGGATGCCAAAAGGACAGGCTACCTGACAGTACCGGCATCCAATGCACCTCTCGCCCCTGTAGACAACTGCGCCGTCTTCAGTCTGCTGAAGAGCACCAACCGGGCAGGCCGACACACAGGCGGGATGTAGACAATGCATGCACTGCCTCTTGACGAAGCTCCACTCGCCGGTCTGCTGCACCTCAGCCACCTTGATCAGGGTACGCGTGGATGCTGAGAGTTCGCGGGGTTTGTCGTGTAGATCTGCCTCCCCCGTCTCAGCAGGCAGACCCTGTTCGCGTCTACAGGCCGCCTGACAGGCCCGACACCCAATGCACAGGGTCGCGTCGTACAGCATCGCCTTGCCATCCCACACTTCCCTTGCCCGGGCGGTCTGCGCACCCCCAAGAAACAGGGACCCTGCGCCAGCCCCTGATAACTTCAGAAAATCTCTTCGATTCATCTGGTTCAATCCTCCTCAGAGCTTCAAACACAGCGTGAAACGGTGCTGGCTCTTTGGAGAGCCAGCACCGCCAACACGAGTGCTATTCAGCCTTCACCGATGCCTTCTCCGATGCTGGCTTGATGCGGCCCGTGACCTTCTCCCGCACCATCTGGACCAGGCCGGAGATGACTGTGGACCATACCAAGGCCGGTACGAAGAGAACGACGATCACGCCAACTACCAGAGCCAAGACTGCTTGCATTTCCATCTCAATCCTCCTAATGATTAGACTCGCTTAAGTTTTGTCGAACGATACCCGATAACGGATTCCCGTCTCCGAGCCAGCACGCGCCTATTTCGAACTGGCGCCCTGATCTGCCTCCAACACGTGTGCTTCTACCTCCAGCGGCCGCTCTTCCTGAACCCTTTCGCGGACGATCCGGATCAATCCTCCCACAACCATTGCCCACACCAGAGCCGGAGCGACAAAAATCACGGCGACACCTAGAACCAGAGCTCCAATTGCTTGTGGACTTCCCATGGTAACCCTCCTCCGTTGACTCGTTCCTTATTGACGCTATCGTGGCTACGCGTCGGCCTTGCCAGCCTGTGCGCCCCCCTGCAACTCATTATGGGCATTCTTGGTCACCATCTGTCGCAATCCCGACATCACAAGTGCCCATACCAGGACAGCTGGAGTCAGGGCGACGACCGTACCGATCCCTACTGCGCCAATCATTCCCAAGTTCTCCATCGCTGCCCCCTTTGGTTTCATCCTCGGACTACCTTCGAACCTTCGCTCATAGTATAGCGTGTCCTCGCCCGCCTGTCATCGGCCAATACGCGAGACTTCCCCTTGCGGAAAAGTCCAATGTCCTGCACCCTCCAACCTGTCCGGATGACATACCGACCGAGTATGTCGTCTGTCCAATGAACACGGTTGGTGTGTCCGCCACTCGCCATACGCGTTCGCATAGGTCCAGTAGGTCTAGTCGCCTACATAGGAGATGAGCAATACTCGAACCGGCATCCTCGGCAAGCTCTACACCGTGTGATTGTCGATTACGCCATGTGGCGTATGCTCACCGTCCGGCATCCTGCGGGGGACGTATAGACAATTCGGCTGAGTAGGGATTGCTTGCTCTCGATCGGGGGATAGCCTATAATGTAGGGGAGAGAAACAGCTTGATGTTGGCTGGAGGTGCCATGGGGAAGATTAGGATCATGCTGGCAGAGGACCATGTCCTGGTGCGCGAAGGCACTAAGGAAATGTTGGACCGGGAAGAGGACATGGAAGTCGTCGCCGAGGCGGGGGACGGCGAGGAAGCCGTGCGATTGGTTGCGGAGCACGATCCTGACATCGTGATCATGGATATCGCGTTGCCCAAGCTAAACGGCATTGAGGCCACCAGGCAAATCAAGGAGATCAGCCCCGGTACCGCTGTGCTTGTCCTCTCGGCCTACGACGACGATGAATACGTGTTTGCTCTGCTTGAGGCCGGTGCTGCTGGCTATCTACTGAAGGACGTATCCACAGACGCGTTGGTCGAAGCGATCCGAGCAGTACAGGCTGGCGAATCAATGCTCCATCCAGCTATCGCCCGCAAGGTCGTCAATCGCTTCAGCCGGTATGTGGAGGGGGGGGAGGAAGAAGCACCATTCGAAGAGCTCACAGAACGAGAGGTAGAGGTCCTACAACTGGCCGGGAAGGGCATCACCAACCGCGAAATTGCCGACAGCCTCTCCATCAGCCATCGGACGGTACAGGCACACCTCAGCCACATCTTCAACAAGCTGGGGGTTGGATCGCGGACAGAAGCGGTAGTCTACGCTTTGAGAAAGGGCTTGCTCACTTTTGACGACGTCTCGTGACGTGAACTCGGACATCAAGGGCATTGACGATACCCCAGGGGAAGAGCCTGCAACGTGAACACCGTTCTTAGTCGAATGCGCCGAATCAGGCGGACGATGACGACCAGCTATTTCTGGATTCTGGTGGCGATGATGATAGGGATAGCCATTATCCACTACCTGACGCCCCAGATTCGGCCTCTCCTACCCAACATCGGGGTGTCTTTGAGCCGGCACGCCGTCGAGCGTATTCTCTTCGTCCTGCCGGTCGCGGCTGCTACCTTTGCATTCGGACAGACCGGAGGGATCATCACGCTCACTCTTGCCTTGGTCGTCATGCTGCCGCGGGCAATCTGGCTCTCAGACCGTCCGGTGGACGCTCTGACAGAGACGCTGGCAACAGGCATCGTCGGCTACCTCGTGCTCTGGATGGTAGAGACGGAGGAGAGGGAAAAGTCCCTTCGTCAGGAAGCCGTCGCCCGCATGAGGTCCTTCAATGCCATGTGCTCCATTGTGGCCAAATCGCTGGATCTTGAGCAGGTTCTCAATGAGACCCTTGACAAGGCACTGGAAGTGACAGGTCTGGAAGTGGGCTGGATGTGCTCACTCGATCGACAGGCAGGCGAACTTCTGCTCTGCGCCCACCGCGGCCTAGATGAAGAGACTGTTCGAGCTCTGAGACGTTCGGATCTGGGAGAGGGCCTATGTGGACGCGTCGCCGAATCGGGCGAGCCCATGGTCCTGGAGAACGCGTCACCGGATCCAGCACTGAGGGAGCCTGCCTTGCAGCAGGAGAGGCTGCGGTCACGCATTATCGTGCCCCTAACTTCGAAGGGAGAGGTGCAGGGGGTCATGTCCCTGGGCTCGCGAGAGCGACGGAAGTTTCCGTCGGCGGATTTGCAGCTCATTACCACGTTCGGCAAACAGATCGGCGTGGGCATCGAGAATGCCGAACTCCATCGGGACGTCGAAAGGCAGCTCCATATCCAGTGGCGATTGAACGAAGTGGCGGAAAAGATCACCTCGGAGTTGGAGTTGGACAGGATTCTACCAAAGGTGCTGCAGATCGCGGAGGAACTGATCGAAGCCGACTGCGGCTTCATCGCCCTTTTCGATCCGGGCACCAAGCGACTCAGTTACCCGTATTTGCACAACCTCCCTCAAGAGCTGACAAACATAACGGTGTGCAAGGGGGAGGGGGTGGCGGGAGAATCGATGGCAAGCGCCCAGCCGATCACTATCTCCGACTACCAGAACTACGGCAACGCCGTGCCCGCTTTCTTGCAGGCTGGCGTCGTCAGTGTTGTCGCAGTACCGATCATGAGCGGCAATCGATCCTTTGGCACCCTGGCCGTCGGTAGTCTGGAGGAGGCGAAACAATTCTCCAGAACCGAGGTATCCACCCTCTCCGGGGTCGGCCGTCAGGCTGGTATTGCCATCGACAACGCCCGCCTATATGAGAACATGCGTTACTATGCTCGACAGATCACCCGGGCTCAAGAGGACGAGCGGAAGCGCATCGCTCGCGAGGCGCACGACGAGACGGCCCAGATCCTGGTGGCCCTGTCACGGCGCCTGGATGCATTGATGGCCTCCCCTGAGCTACCTCCCGACGCCTTGAAGAAGCGTCTGGAGGGCGTGCGAGAGCTCACTACGGATGCTCTGCAGAGTGTCCGTCGTTTCAGCCAGGATCTCCGGCCCCCGGTGCTCGATGATCTGGGATTCGTGGCCGCCATCCGCGGCCTGGCAAGAAACCTGGAGGAGGCCGGCGTCACAACCGAGCTTCGAGTGTCCGGCTCTCCATATCGGCTGTCCCCCGAGGAGGAATTGGTGCTCTTCCGCATTGCCCAGGAATCTCTGAACAACGTGCGGCGACATGCTAATGCCTCTCGGGCAAAGGTGCTCGTTTCTTTCAGCCATGACAGCGTGCGAATGATGGTCGAGGACGACGGGCAGGGGTTTGATGCACCGCACAAGTTCATCGACGTGGTTGCCTCGGGCAAGCTCGGACTCATCGGCATGCATGAGCGAGCCAGGATTCTGGGCGCCACGCTGCGCATTGCCTCGGAAATTGACAAGGGCACGCGAGTGGTGGTCGATGCTCCGGTTCACAGAAGGGGCTAAGAGTCGACGACTGGAAGGTCTGACAGCGCGGAACAAGGAACTCGTCAGTCGTCCCTGGCTTCGAACGGGACTACTCGATCTCTATGCTCTCCAGACGGAAATCATCGCCACCGACAGCGACGACTTGCTTCCCTCCACAAGCTGGGCAAACAAAGGCATCGGCGCTCAACCGGAAGGTCTCGCCACAAGCCAAGCATCGTAGGGTCCCCTCAATCCGCTCGAAGTGTAGTCTCGCCCCCTCTGCCACAGTGTCTGCACTGACGATGTCCCAATAGAACTGCACCGACTCGTCCACGATGGACGACAGTTCCCCAATGACGATGTTGAGTTGGGTAATCCGCTCTGCGCCTGCTCGTTTCCCGTGGCGGAGGGCAATTTCCAGCAAGCTCTCTGTAATTGGTAGCTCGTGCACCAAACTCCTTCCGTCCGGAGATGCCAGTCTGGTCCAATTTACGTATGATTATACCGTGTCCGTCCAACCTCACAACCACCTGGTTCTGTTCAGCTTGTTCGGTCTGCGGCAGTGTACTATAATGCGAAGCACTATGTCAGAGATTGGAAGGGATTTCCTCGCAGAAGATCAGCCGGAGGCATCGCGCCCTCAGGCACTGGACACGTCGGATACGCAGCCCTTTTCTCTTTCGCGGGCATTTGGGGGAAAGTCACTCCTCCGGGAGATCCTGGAGACGGTCCTCCTTACGCTCATCATCTTCCTTGTCCTCAACACCCTTACTGGTCGCTTCCAGGTCCGCGGATCCAGCATGGAGCCGACGCTGCGCGATGGCCAGTATCTGGTGGTGAGCAGACTGGCGTATTGGCTCCGGACGCCGGACCGAGGAGACATCACGGTCTTTCATCCACCCAACGGTCTCTCCGACGACTACATCAAGCGTATTGTTGGACTTCCTGATGAACGGATAAGGATTGATCAGGGAGCGGTCTTGGTGGATGGCGTACCCCTTGAGGAACCTTACGTGGCTAGCCAGGGCGCTTACTCAGGTTCATGGAAGCTCGGTAGTAATGAATACTTCGTCCTCGGAGACAACCGCGGCAACTCCAGTGACTCTCACATGTGGGGCACGCTCCCAAGAGAGAACATCGTTGGCAAAGCGTGGCTCTGTTACTGGCCGCCCGAGGCCTGGGGCCCGGTAGACCATCACAGTTTCCCGGAACCGGTCCGGCGTCGCTGACATACCCTGTCCCAAACCCATTTGACATGTACGCCGACTTTCGGGGCTAGAGGAGGAGGTCCTATGAAGGGTGAAGAACTCGCTCACCTGATCGATCACACCATGCTCAAGGCAGACGCAACGCCCGCCGAGATCAAACAGCTATGTGAAGAGGCCCTGGCGTACCAATTTGCCTCCGTGTGCATCAATCCCAGCTATGTGCCCCTCGCCGCCGCCAAGTTGTCAGAGACAGGGGTAGCCGTGTGCACTGTGATTGGGTTTCCCCTGGGCGCAACGACCACCACAGCCAAGGTCTGCGAGGCGGAGCAGGCCCTGGATGACGGCGCCTCCGAGTTGGACATGGTCCTTCACCTCGGAGCCCTGAAGGTTGGGGACCGCGATGGTGTGGAGAAGGACATCGCCGCCGTCGCAGCCGTCTGTCATCAGAGCGGCGGCCTGCTCAAGGTGATCATAGAGACTGCACTCTTAACGGACGAGGAGAAGGTCCTGGCCTGCCAGCTTGCTGAGGACGCTGGGGCAGACTTCGTGAAGACTTCCACTGGCTTCGCTGCCTCCGGCGCCAATTTAGACGATGTCCGGCTCATGCGACGGACTGTGAGGCCAGAGATAGGCGTGAAAGCTGCTGGCGGCATTCACAGCTACGAGGAAGCTGTGGCGATGATAGAGGCAGGGGCGGAGCGTCTCGGAGCCAGCGCCGGTGTCAAGATCGTCGAGGGTGCACCATCTTGATCAGCCTCTACGACTGGTACAGCTTGACTACGGCCATCCGGCCGTTGCCAGCGCGGGCAAACACAGACAGCTCCCCTATCCACAACACACAGAGCCCGCCGAGACCTTCCACACCTGTGCCGCTGGGCCCCCGAAACACTTCACCTTGGTGATTGTGGATACGCCATCAGCTTGCAGCGGACCGACCGCGGCACCCCTTGACGCAAGGGGGGATGCTTGGTTCGTGATCACGTGCGATCCGGCCTCGATTCGGGCAGCCGTCGGCACTGTGCGCGCCCTTCGCCAACTCTGCAAGTAAGTCGCCAAGATACTGACCCAGGTTGGCCCGGCATGCGCAGTCTCCCGGACGAAGTTGACCAGAAGCTAAGGCCCACGTTGTTGAGCATTGTCTTCTTCGTCCCTGGCCAACCCGGTGTATGGCGGTCAGCGCACCTCCATCGCCCCTGGCAACGGCAATGGAGGGCCGGTCGAGGATCCCAGTCTCGTCACAGAGGCGATCCCGCTTAAGCTCAAGTGCCTCCGACGTGGCCCCGCCCTCCCGAGGGCATTGAGCGCGGTCACCGGGGCAGCACCCACATGCGCACGCTCTCGAACTGTAGCGTCACCTCCTCGGAACTTCTGGCCCACAGCCCCGCGTCTCCCGATAGCCACCGATCATCGTCCACAGTCGCCACGAACTCATCGTTCACCCTGAACGTACAGACTGCTCCCGCACAGGACACCAGCAGGCGATTGAGCTGGGAACCGCGTTTGATGTGTGGGAACTGCTGCCAGACCGTCAAGGCGGTCACTGTGGCCCCTTCCACCCGCATTACACCGTAGTAGCCGTCCGCACCGACGGCAAAGATGTAGTAGTTTTCTACATCCTGCGCGCGGTACAGCAGACCATAATCGTAGAATCCAGAGGTTGGTCCCTGCAGCGGAGCGACGAGAGCCTCTAGCGTGAAGTCACTGCTCTCGTGACCAAGTAGGGAGACATAGCGCGCATCTGGTCTCACTTCCACACTCCGGGGCAGCCTCCCCGCCTCCCAGTCTGGTGGGCCATGGGGTCGAGGGCTATTCCACCCCAGCGTGAGCGCACCGATGAAGGCCACAGCCGCTACGGCCACCAGCGTAAGCGCTATCACGAAGTCATCCCAGAGCCAATCAACAGCGATAGCGGGTCCTCCCATCAAGTCGATCAGGTGCGTCCTCGCGCCCATCCCAGCGCCGATGTAGGGCCCCGGTGCTGCTTCTTCGTGACCGTTGTCGGTGCCTCCCCCGCAATCTTGTCGGGGGGCGAGCGATAGTCAGGGTGGATGAGGACATCCACATGCACAAGCATCTGAGTTGGTGCGACAGGCCATCTCTCTCGCAGGTTAAGCCGCACCGGATCTCCGGGGAAGCTGAGGCCAACTCGGCATAGCTCCGACACCAACCATTGGCTGTGATCAAGGAAGGTCCCGAAGGCAGACTCGGGCAGCACATCCGCCCCCGAGGTCGGCGGCTCCGAGCATTCTTCTTCAGGGAAGCCAACCAGTGTGATGTCGGAGAGGCACCATCGCCGGTAGGCGTCACCACCGCAAGAGAACCACCATTATGGGTTTTTGTCTTTCTGATGTCTGGCAGCTCTCTCCACCCGGGTCCATCCATTGCCCATACCATTGATGGTGGCTGCAGAGTTGGCCTGGCCTCTTGTTCCAGACACCGAGTTCTTGCCAGACAACGAGAAGCCCCAGGGCACGAGCGCTATCCCCGGGGCAGTGGGCCCAGCGGTAGCTCTCCGTCGTCAGGCAATGATCCGGCGACGGGAAGATTAGAAGGCTTCCACGAGTTCGGTGTGTGCGGCGCCGGAACGATCTCGATAGGTTACCTGCCAGTGGGGGGACCACGCCAGCCCAAAGAAACTGACCTGCACGTCTTGCCGGCGCGGTTTGACTTCGTAGCTCTCCAGCTCGGTCAATGCCTCCTCCCATCGGTCTCTGATGTCCGCTACCTCCTCCTCAAGCTCCTCCTCAAGCTCCTTGTAGTCCTCATCCAGTTCCTCGACCTCCTCCCTGGCTTCCTCAAGCCTGAGTTTCGCCTTGGCCGCCTGGCGCTGCTTGCTCAGCGCCGTAGAGGCCATCCGGTACGAGCGCCTGCCGAGGAACACGCCGACAACCGATTCGCCCACCGAGACCAGCGTCTCCCGTTTCCTGGCCGTCACGTCAGCCTCGCGTTCGGCCAGGTCTGCTTCCTCGCGGCGCAGCCTATCCTCGACCTTGTCGAGCTTCTTCTCATAGCGTTCGGTGATCTCGTCGATCTCCTCATCTCGCCTTTCCCGGGCAACCTGCTGTAGACGCATACGGAATTCGCGTTCGCTCTCCTTCGGTGCAGAATAAGTGTCCAGAGCGGGGCTGTGAAGCAGGGTCACGCTACTATTACGGTACAGATGGTCCTCCAGATTGTCCTTCAGCGCTGTGAACTCTGGGCTCTCATTGATCGATTCGGGCAGCTCATCGAAGTAGGCCTCCGCCTCGGGCTCCTGCCTCAGTTTGCTCGCACTGAGCTCAAGAGACTGCGCTTGATCCCAGGTCAGCATGCGGGCCCCTCTCGGGGGCTCCGCCAGCAGAGCGAATTCCTCCTGTTCGTTGACATCCCGGGTGCGATCCACAAAGTGTAGCCGTCCGATTCCAAGCACGGCCGGAACATAGAGCAAGTGGTGGCCCTCAATCTCGATGGGACCGCCCGCTTCGCCCTCAATGGCAAGCGCGGCGCTTGATGCCCCTCGGCGAACGGGGAGATAGACTTGCTGAACGCGGGATGACACTGATGGCGGCATCGTGGCAAAGGCGACCTCCGGCGCAGCGGTGGCCGCCGGCGTCCCCGCCGCAGTGGAGCTCGCCTGGACTGGCCTTGTTCCATCCTGGGCAGCAATGGGTGTTCTTTCCAGGGGCGCCTTGACCGGCTGATCGGGTTTCTGCTCCCGCATCAGCTCCCGAACTTGCAGACGGGTCAACGGCCCCCGCAGGTAGCTCATGGCCCAGCGCGTCTGGAATGTGACTGCCGCCTCCTCGTGAACGTTATGCAATAAGAAGACGCGCTTACCTAGGGCAGATATGATGTCACTCAACTCGCTGCGGTCCAGTGCTTGCCCAGCTTGCGAGGAGGCGCTTTCCAGCCCATCCAGGACGCGCATCTTGTCCCTCTCGGTCTGCAGCCGTCCAATGAACCACGTGCCCGCGTTGGTCAGCCCCTTGTAGTCCAGGTCGACAGGGTTCTGCGTTGTGAGGACGACCCCAACACCAAAGGCCCGTGCCTGCTTGAGTAGCGTGAGCATCGGCTGCTTGCTGGGCGGATTCGCCACCGGCGGGAAGAACCCGAAGATCTCGTCCATGTACAATAGGGCCCGCAGGCTGGTAGTCCCCGCCTGGGTACGCATCCAGGTGATGACCTGGTTGAGGAGCATCGTCACGAAGAACATACGCTCCGCGTCACTGAGATGGGCGATGTAGAATACCGAGTGACGTGGCTTTCCGCCCGGCGTGCTGAGAAAACTGGCCACGTCCATCGGCTGGCCCCGCAGCCAGTTCTCGAAGGCAGGCGCCGCAATGATGCTGTTGATGCGCATGGCCAACTTGAAGCGATCATCCTCCGGGAAGAACGTATCGACATCGAAGACACCCAGTTGGCGGATTGGGGGCTTCTGAATGGAGCGAATCAGCTTGGGCAAATCCAGGTCTTCGCCCTGACGCCAGAAGTGCTCGAACAAGTTGGACAGCAAGATGTGCTCCCGGGACTGCACAGGATCCGCATCCACTCCCACAAGCCCCAGCAGAGCGCTCACCGCCCCCTGGATCCGCTCACGCAGCAGCTCGGCCTCCGTGTCCCAGCTCAGGGGTGGGGCAGAAAAGGACTGCAAAATAGATACCGGGATGCCCGCATCGCTCCCCGGCGTATAGATTGTGAATTCTGCCGAGTCGCGCAGCATGCGAATTCGGTCACCGCTCTGGCCCCACTCGGCCAGTCCATTGCGCCAGAGTTCGGCCTGTTGGGCCGCGTAGGTCTCCTCGCTGACCCCTTTCCGACGCGCGTCGTCAGCATTGATCCACGGGCGAAAGTCCTCCGGGCGCAGCTCCGGGAACGAGAGGAGCAGGTTGGTCATGTCGCCCTTGGGATCAATGATGATGGCGGGCACTCTGTCGACAGCGGCCTCCTCGAGGAGATCGATACAGAGACCTGTCTTCCCACTGCCAGTCATTCCCACGCAAACCGCGTGGGTGGTGAGATCCCGAGCATCGTACATCAAGAGCCGGTCCAGCCGCTCTTCCTCAGCTACGTCGTACTGCTTGCCCAGGTAGAAAGCACCGAGCCTCTCAAAATCCATTGTCCTTCCTCCAGGTTGCGCGACTCTGACACGTGTGTGGTGCAAGTAGTATAGCCCAACGAAGGCAAGAAGTCAATGACTCGCCGCGGCTGAGGGCTTCTTGAGAAGAAGAGGGCCATTACCTTCGATGCTCCATGGCGCTGGGATTGACGCGCACCCTTAAGCTCGGCCCGCCCTGTCGCCGTGGCAGAATCTCTTGACAACTGAGCCCCCCTGTGCTATACTAACAGTGAATTAGAGTACTAGCACAATATTGCAATATGAGACCACAAATCGATCCGGAGAGCAAAGTCCCCATCTACGTGCAGATTGAGGAGCAGATCCGAGCTCTGGTCGCGGCGGGGCAATTGCGCCCCGGGGAGCAGCTGCCCACTATCCGAGAGCTGGCTGCTGATCTGCGCGTGAACTACAACACCATTGCCCGCGCTTACCTCGAACTGGATCACGACGGAGTGATTTCCACCCAACAGGGGCGCGGGACGTTTGTGGCCGGTGTGCCCGATGAGGAGCAGATGGCACAGAAGCGGCATAGGAAGCTGCACGCGGTGGTCCGATCAGCCCTCGATGAGGCCCGGATGCTGGGATACGAACCCCGGGAGATCGCCCAGGCTTTTGATCAGGAGCTTGACGTTTGGAGAGAAAGGGAGGATGAGGAGGACGATTGAAGGCTGCTAGGTAGCATGGACGCTCAAGTACGCGAGATCGCTCATTTGGGGATCGTGGCACGACCGGTGAGGAACGAAGGAAAGGGGGCTATGTCGTGGTCATCAAGCCGGCAGCACAGAGTCTAGCAAGTCAGAAACAAGGGAGCCAGGTCAATGGTCCGGCCGTCTTCATCTTCATTCTACTACTCCTTCTATCAGGCGGCTCGGCAGTTGCGTTGGCGCTGTCAGGAGCACCTGATGCGTGGCTCATTGGTGAGCTTCTGATCCTCAATCTGGTTGGCTCCTACGTCCTCCTAGGCTTCAAAGTCGCCGAACAGTGGGAGAAAGCCGTTGTGCTCCGTCTGGGGCGATTCATAGGGCTGAAGGGGCCAGGGCCTTTCTGGATCATCCCGATTGTCGACACGATCCCCGCCTGGGTTGACCAGCGCGTCATGGTCACCTCTTTCACCGCCGAGAGGACGCTGACCAAGGACACCGTGCCCGTAGACGTAGACGCCGTGCTCTTTTGGGTGGTGTGGGATGCGGAGAAGGCAGCGTTGGAGGTCGAGGACTATCGAGCCGCCATCGCGTGGGCTGCTCAGACCGCACTGCGCGAGATCATCGGTCAGATGGACCTGGCCGACATCCTGGTGGGCCGTGCGAAGATGGACGCTGAGCTTCAGGGCATCATCGACGAACGCACCACGCCTTGGGGCGTCACAGTCCAATCCGTGGAGATCCGCGACGTGGTGATCCCTGGTGGGTTGGAGGATGCCATGAGCCGCCAAGCCCAGGCGGAACGGGAACGACAAGCTCGAGTCATCTTGGGCGAAAGCGAGGAGCAGATTGCCGAGTCCTTCGCTAAGGCGTCAGAAGCCTACAGGGATAACCCGACTGCCCTCCACCTGCGAGCAATGAACATGCTCTTCGAGGGCCTGAAAGAGCGGGGGGCGATGGTCATCGTACCTTCCAGCGCGGTGGACACGATGAACTTGGGAGGGCTAATGGGCACCACAGCGATGGCCGGCTTGGCGCAGGAGATGATGGGGCCGCCGGACGAGGTCGAAGACTGGCGCGATGACCGGCGGGACATTGCTGGCTGACGAGATTCGGGTCAGAGTCTCTGGTCTGTTCACGACGCACCACCGGCTGCGGGCCCGGACCATCGCTCTGGGCGTGCTGACCATACCTGTCCTGAAGGCTGAGGCGGTGTTCTACGCAGCCGACGGGCGAGAGTTGATCCTGGATCGAACGAGCTGGTGGCGCCGAACGTATGAGCTGCGGGCCAATGATGTCCTTTTGGGCACGGCGCGCCCGCTGGGCATACTCCGCCGCGAGAATGACTTGCGGTTTGATGGTCGCACCTATCGCCTGAGCGCCATCGGCGTGTGGGGGCGAATCTGGCGACTGGTCGGCCCCTCGGGGAACATAGTGGCTGAGATCCGGCCACGGGGTGTATTCAGCCGCGGCGCAATACTCTGCATCTTCGAGTCGGTCGATCTCGACCTGCTCGTGTTTGCTTACCACCTGGTCAATGCCTGCTGGCACGATCAGGCAGCGGCGGCCGGAGCCGCGGCCGCTGCCGGGGGCTGACCAGCGGAGATTCTCTTTCTTCACGTCATTCACGCTCACAGCTTGGCGGCCTACGATGTGTGTACTCGGACCCAGATGGGGTGTGGACTTCCCGGATTGTTTCACGTGAAACAGTCGGTTGATCGGGAGGACTCAGCGTAGCTGTTCCGATTGTGTTTCACGTGAAACAACTGCCACTTGGGAAGCCGTCCGCTGTCTCCTCCCGGCCCATCTCTGTCTGCAAAGTTGCTCCTTTCGCCCAGTGGTGCTAACATACTCCCGACGCCGACACACGGCACTTCGACCCAAGTCCAGCACACCCGGAGGTCATACGTTGCCCAACCCTTTCGCACGCCGCCGCAGTCCTGCAACCGCACCGGGCCCTTTCCTGTCCCAGCGAGACCCGCTGCCCCCATCATGACATCACAAGCCGACCATCGCATCTGCAACTACGAGGGGTCCGCCTACCGCACCGAGTTCTGGGATGGGGGCCGCGACTACGAGGACGCCGCTGAACGAGTCGCCCTGCGCCGTCTCCTTCCCCCTGCCGGCGACAACCTGATCGACATCGGTGGCGGATACGGTCGTCTCGTACCATTGTACGCTGGATATGCTCACGTCATCATCTTCGACTACGCCCTAACACAACTGCGGCAAGCTCAGGAAATGTGGGGCTCTGCCGCTCCGGGGGGATCCCCTCGCTACACATACGTCGCTGGAGACTTCTATCACCTGCCATTCGCACCGGGGACCTTTGACACAATCGTTATGGTCCGCACTCTCCACCATGCCACGGACGCCCCATCCGTCCTCCGAGGCGTATCCAGCCTCTTAGCCCCCCACGGGTCGCTCGTTCTGGAATTTGCCAACAAGCGGAATCTCAAGGCTATCTTCCGCTATCTCATGCAACGCCAGGACTGGTCGCCCTTCGACCGCGAACCTGTGGAGTTCGTCGCCTTGAATTTCGACTTCCACCCTGCCTGGATCGACCACGTACTCATGCGTCAAGGCCTGCGCATTCGCCAGCGACGCGCCGTCTCCTCATTCCGCGTCGCCCCGCTGAAGAGAACCCTTCCGACCCCTCTACTCGTCCAGCTCGACCGCCTCTGTCAGCCACTCGGGGGCTTGTTTCCCCTCTCCCCCAGCGTGTTCCTCCGCTGCGAGGCCCCTGGCGACAAATCCCGTCGCGTCGACGGAACATTCTTCCGTTGCACCGCCTGCGGCTCAACGGACTTGCAGGCGGACTCCCGATCGTTGACATGCTCGAACTGTGGCACCGTCTTTCCCATTCAGAACAGCATCTACAACTTCAAGCAACCCCTCCTGCATGGCCAGGACATCGAGTCTCACAATGAGCAATAGCAAGAAGTGTGCGCTGTTCGCCGATCTAGTCTTCAACGAGGAGGGAGAACCGGCCGAAGTCATTATGATCGGTAAGGCCCCGTTCTATGCCATCCCGGATGATGACTTCCTACGTCACGTAGAAGCCGCGCACGTCGATCGCCAGATCGTCGAGACTCTGCAGCGACGCATCAAAGAGATGGGCGACATCGTCACGGAGGGGGTGATGCAAATGATGGCTAATCAAGACCTCTTCACCCGTCCTGCAATAGAGTATGCGATCGATCACATGGACCAGATACTCGATCCTGGCCGGGCCGACACGGACGAGCTCAGAACTGCCCTCTGGATGGCCGGTTTCCGCGCCATCGTGGACGTGCACGGTGATCTCCTACGGATTGAGGCCTCCGGCTGGGAGAGCTCACCCGACCGCTGAACTTGTGCCGCTCTGCGAGTTGGTGTATACTCGCTACGCAACTAAGATTGACCACCATCACCGAGGAGGAGCAAATAAATGAAGGTCTCCTGCCTGCAAGAGAACCTGGCCGACGGACTCGGCATCGTTGGACGGGCGGTCTCGCCCCGATCCACACTCCCCGTACTCGGGAACGTCCTCTTGGCCACCGACGGCGGCCGACTCCGACTCTCCGCCACCGATCTTGAAGTAGGGATCAACTGCTGGATCGGCGCCAAGGTGGAGGAAGAGGGTGCGATCACCGTCCCGGCCCGCACGTTTATCGACCTGGTCAATACGCTCCCATCGGGGCGCGTTGATCTAGAACTTGTCGTTCGCACACAGACACTCAATCTACGTGCTGCGCGCAGCGAGGCCAACATCAAGGGCATCGATGCCCAAGAGTTCCCTATTGTCACCGTCCCTGACGAAGACGCGAAAGGGATACACATCGCGCCCAACGTGCTGCGACAGGCCGTTGAACAGGTGGCCTTCGCCGCCGCCACCGACGAGAGTCGCCCGATACTGACAGGGGTGCTCGGTCAGTTCGAAAACCAGCAGCTCACGCTCGCCGCCGCGGACGGGTTTCGACTCTCAGTGCGGACCGTTCAGCTTCCCGACGCGGTCTCCGATCCTTTCAGCATCATCATCCCGGCGCAGGCACTTACCGAATTGCGGCGCGTGAGTGGGCATCAAGAGGATCCCATTGCCATCCACGTCACCCCGGAGCGCAATCAGGTGATCTTCCAGCTGACGGATGTTGTCCTCGTCTCCCAGTTGATCGACGGCAATTTCCCTGACTACCGACAAATCATACCCAGAGACCGCCACACGCACACTGTCATCGATACAGCCGCTTTCCTCAAGGCATGCAAGATGGCCCAAATCTTCGCTCGGGACGCCGCCAACATAAGCCGAATCCAAGTGGAACCAGGATCGGAGCTGGAGCCCGGACACGTACGCGTGTCTGCCACCTCCGCCGAAACTGGGGAGGATGCGAGCGAGATCGACGCCACCATTGACGGAGACAGCATCGAAATCGCCTTCAACGTCAAGTACCTCATTGATGTGCTTTCGGTCACCACAGCCCCGCAGGTCAGCCTGGACACCACCACGCCCTCCAGCCCAGGCGTCATCCGTCCAGTCGCCGAAGACACCTTTACCCACGTCATCATGCCAATGCATATCGGCCAGTGACCCGCGTGGATGCTCGAGTTGCCCCCCTCTGACCATCAGTATGAGGGGGGCCTCGCCACAGGGTTGGACAGCAGCTTCCGCCCTATTTCCGGCCGCGCCCATCCCTTTTCCCGCCCCCAGTCCGACCTCACGCCTTCCAGCACCCCAACACGCCGCTGCCCACCGACGCCCTTCCATCGCCTTCGGGTCGCTCAGTTGTCTCTGCCCTCCGCCCTGGTATAATGCCTCGGCCCTGAGGAATGTGAGACATGACTAAATGGAAGGTCAGCGCAGGACGTGGATTCGCGATAGGCCTGGGCTTGATGACGCTCATCACCCTGGTCACCGCCGCCGTCATCGGGATCGCCGCATCTCGGCCTATCAGCTTCGGCACGTTCGTCGTGGGCCTGTCTACGATCCTGAGCCTCTTGATCGTAGGGCTTATGGCCTACTGGGTATACGGACTGGCTGGTGCTAGTTACTTGCTAGACCGCAATGCTCTGGTCATTCGCTGGGGCACGTCGAAACAGGTGATCCCGACACACATCATTGAGCGTGTGTTTACGGGCGACGAGATCGAGGGAAAGGTCCGATTCTACGGCGGCCGTTGGCCCGGTCACTGGGTCGGCTACGGCGAGCTTCCCGACGCAGGAGCCGCTCTATTCTACGCTACAGAGCCACTCCATAAGCAGGTCTTCATCTCCACGCCAGGACTTGTCTACGCCATCTCTCCTGCCAACCAGGAGGCTTTCCTCAACTCACTCCAGCAGCGCCTACAAATGGGACCAACCCAGGTGATGGAACAGGCCTCTCAACGCCCATCAGTCCTTAACTGGGCTATATGGCGAGACTGGCTTGCCCTGGCATTGCTGGGTCTGGGGGTTCTCGCCCTCGCCTTCCTGGTGGGCATCCTCACCTTTCGCTTTCCCAAATTACCGATCCTCCTCCCACTCCATTTCGGAACCTCCGGCTCTCCGGATCGGCTGGGTCCGCGAGGGGAAATCTTCCTCGTTCCCCTGATCGGTTTCCTCACGCTGGTGATCAATGGCACGTTGGGAAGCATCCTTTATCGGCGCAGCCGGGTGGCAAGCTACATGCTGTGGGGGAGTTCGATCCTCATACAGCTGCTCGTCTGGACAGCCACGCTCGGAATCCTGGCCCGCATCTAGGCTTTTTCCTCTCCAACCTCTTGGGCCATCAAGTCGTCGTGCCTGAACTGCCCCAGACCTGGCCCCTCCCTCTAGGTACCACTCTTACGCAACTTCTAGCTCCGCCATCTGATCGAAGTAGAGAGTGAAATCAAATCCATCCTCGGACGTCAACCGGTCCTCTCGCTCGTCGGCCTCTCCAGCCTCGACACCTCGCTCGCACAAGGAACGGTAGCGACAGATGCGACATCGCCGCCGGTCCTCCGTCTGCGGGAGTTGATCCCCGCCGCAGCAGCGACTGAGCGCCTCGGTGACCTCTCTCGTGAGATCCACCAAGTACTGTTCATCTTCTCGAAACCGGGCCTCGTCGAGCGAGAACTGAATGGGTGCCGACGGAAAATTGGCGAACCAATAGACCATGCGCACAGAAGAGGCGTCAACACGCCTGGGGCCGGCGAGCCAGCCTCCCGCCTGAGAGAGGACGTAAGGATACACCTTCGTCTGCAACCGCTCGGCCAGCCACGGTCTGTCAGGACGAATTCGGTTGGTCTTCCAATCAATGATGACGATCTGGTCAGCCGCATCGACAGCAATCAGGTCATAGCGAGCCATGAGGCGGTAGGCCCCAAGTGAGGCCGATAGCACGATCTCTGGATACCGCTCCCCAGGCATCGAAGGCCCCGACTCCAGGTAATGATGCCACCATCGCTCAAGCTCCGGATCCTTAACCGTCCTGGAAAGCAACTCGGTCGGCACACCCATCAAGTGCTGTCGGATCAGCCGGTGCAAAGCTCTCCCTTGGTGCATGTACCGCTCATTCTCCAAAGCACGCCTTGTCTCCGCAGCCGGCCAGCGAACTCGGCGCACATAACGCAGATCAAATAGCCTTGGACAGTCCACGTAGGCCTGAAGAGAGGACTGGCTGAACTCGAAATCAGCCGGCAGGGTCATCGGCTTCTCCTCCCTCGTCCCGTCCGGAGCGGGCCCCTGCTGAGGAGCTGGCTACCCGCCCTACTCACCGCCCGCCGCCCCTCGTCGCCTTCCACAACCTCAGCCCTCTCACGGCGAAAGGAACGTGTACAGCCCGGCCAGGCGCGCGGCTGTCGGTGCAACGAGCTGCGGGGCCAGCCCAACAACAATTGAACCCCCTACACCCAAGACGACGACCAGTGCATCGGCCCACCGCTCACCCTCTCGCCCCGCCCCCTCAACGGCTACAGCAGATTCTGCTGAAAGCACGACTGCTAGCGTCCGCCACACACCGACCATCACTCCCACACTCGCCAGCATCATCGCCAGGACAGATGTCAGATTCGATGTACCGATGGCGCGATACAGCGACCACCGTCCTGCAAATCCGGCGCTGACTGGCAAACCGGCCGTCGAGACTCCCCCAATTAGAAAGGCCAACGCGCTCCACGAGGCGTTCCGACCCAAGCCCCGCATCTCTTCCATCCGCGGGTTCCTCGGGCACTGCCTGGCTCTGAGACCTCTCACACCGGCAGCCATCAACACCAATCCAAACGGCCGGACCAACAAGGAGAGGAAAGCTAGCCCCAGCCCTTGCTCGGTTGCACTACCGAGGGCGATAAGGGCCACTCCACCGTCAACGAGGGCTCCGTAGCCCAATAGACGACTTGGTCGCCGCTGTGCAGCACCTAGCAGTCCCCCCACGCTGACCATCCCCAATCCAGCCCACGAACTCAACGATCCGAATCGCGCATAGGCAGTGAGATCAGGGTAAGTCTCCAGGAAGGCCAAAAACAGGAACCAGATCGCGCCGTAGTTGACCGTGAAGACAAAGGCACTCGCCAGCGGCTCACTATCCCCCGCAACAGAAGGCATCCAGACGTGGAAGGGAATGCTCCCCATCAGCAACGCAAACGATAGCGTCAACAACACGGCGGCAGTATCCCGCAACGTTACGTTGTCGGGCGTCAGAGCGTACCGATCCATAAGCCACTGAATCACCAGGAGGCCTGGCATCGCCAACAAGGAGAAAGACACATACTGGAGTCCCCCTTTGGCGGCACGCCCTCCTTCCATTTGCAGCGCAAACACCGACATGACAACCGCAATTTCCACCAGCAACACAGCGTAGATCAACGGCCGGATGAGCAATGATCCGCTCAACAAACTGAGCATGCCGAATCCAACCGGGAACAGCAGAGATCTCGGCGACATCCGCCATGCAAACAAGAATACACCCGACGCAGTCAAGTACAGAAACGCGATTGCGACGCGGTCGACTTCCTCGAGGATCAACTCTCTGCCCAGAAATGAGACCGTCCCTCCCATGACGATCTGTCTCCCCCACAGATCCAAGCTCTGCCCCAAGGGAAACACCAAGATCCCTGTACCGAGCGCCAAAGTGGTCAAAAATGACAGCAGGGCCGACAACCTGCCCCATCGACGCAGGGCGTACACGATGCCCCCCATCACCAAAGGCAGGACCAAGAACAGTAGCATCCCCGCGACCACTACTCAACCACCTCCTGATCAGCCGTGACCGCCTCTCCAGCCTTCAGGAAAGCAGCCCCCAGAGCAATCACGAAGTTGATTGACCCCAGTAGCCCAGTCACGACCAGGCTTGGTTCCAGCGCCACGTAGAACAAATCGAACCCCGACAATATCATCAACATCCCAATTCCCGCCCGAAGCGGGTCGCGGCTTAACCCCAAGAGCAGAATACCCATTCCAACCAGGAAGTAGCAGACCAACGCCACGCTTGTCGACACTTCAGGCAAAGGAACGGATGGAAGGGCGACGTAGACCGTCACGCCAACCACCACCGCGGCCATAAGACTAAATGCTGCCTGAGCCGAGATCCCTGTCTGTCGCCATGCTTCCACTCGGGCAGTAAACCATTCCCTCACTGTCATCGGCTCCCCTGACCCTGTCGTACTCGCCATTGACTGTGCCTGCTGCTCCGTCAAGTAGAACACTACGCAGATCACCCATCCGATCAGCCCCTTCACTGCCGCCAGCTCCACACGAACGACCTGCGTCATCAAGAGTGTCATGAAGAAGTACTGGGCAGCCAGGGCCAAGACGTTCAGTCTCCAATCCTGGCTCACCACGAGCAATACGGCGGTCACCAGGGCACCGACCCCAGCGGGCATTGCAGCCAGAAACATTGCTCGGGACAACAGATCACCTAGTATCGGCACGCCCTACCACCTCCCCATCAAGACAATGATGAGCGTGACAACACACGACCAGAGCAGCGCACCTCTGCCAGCCAGCACGTCATCCAGGACGCGAAGAAGCACGAATCCCTGTTCAATCGCCCCAATAAGCCATTCATACACCCACTCAAGGAGCACAAGCTGGTGAACGGCATCGAGCCACAGTGCAACCCGCGGCCGGAGTCCACTGTCCACCCACCCAACCATCCCACCAATAACAACTGCCCCTCCCCAGAGCAGCCATCCAGTCAGCCCTGGACCAGCAAGGAAGGATGCTAGCGACGCAACCAACCCGGATGCCACCCCCGGGACCAACCACCCGGGCAAGATTCCCACCACAATCAGCGACATCCCTGTACCGACCAACCCCGCGCTGCGCGCCACCTCTCCCAGAATCTGATCCTCTTCCTCACCATCCGAGCCAGATCCGAGAAACCAGCGAACCACGGCGGCAGTCAGGAAAACCTCACCAACAAAGAATCCGACAGTCCAGCCCCAGCGACCGTGCCCGAGTAGATGCGTCATTGCCGAAGATGAACAGAAAAAACCTGCTGTCCCTGGCAATCCGAGAAAAGAAAGTGCTCCAGTAAGCGAGCCAATCGCCCGCGGAAGGAATCGCCTCTTGAACCGCTGCCGTGGATCAAACCCTCGCCCCAAGAACAGCACAGCCGTACTCAGGATCCATGCGACGACACCCAGCATCATGACTCCCACTGGCGATTGCCCAGCAATCCCCTGATTCTGACGGGCAAGCGAGGTCAACCCTGCAGCAACCAGAGTACTGCCAGTCGCCCCAACGCTGATCCAGGGGCGGGACTCTCCCGGGGTTCTGGCTGTCCACGCCAGGACTCCCCCACCAACAAGAGTCAGCAGACCACCAAACACAATCCAGCTCCCAAAGGGGAGGACCCCTTCGTTCAGTTGCGCCAGCCGCATCCACAGACCCCAACCCAACACAGGGCTCAGGTACACAGGCGCCACGAGCGAAGAGGCCAACCGCATGCTCTTTGGAGCCCAGAGGTGAAGCGGATAGACGCCAATACGCAGCAGCCCAGCAACAAGCCAAAGGATCATCTCGGACCCACCAACAGGCACAAGGGCCCACTGCACGTTTCCTATCCCCCCGCCGGCAACCAGTACACCCGCCCAAAGCAGCAGTCCCGAAACGCTGTTGATGGCTAGGCCGCGAACAGCATCACTGGCTCGCTCACCAGCCAGGATTCTGCCCCCCGTTACTACGACATCGTAGACAGCCCAACACAGAATCGTCGTCAAGGGGTTCGCTGACCACAAGGCTGCAAGTGCTGCCGCAAGCAGAGCTAGCAGAACAGCCAGAAACAGAAACGGGCGGTCGTCCTCCTTTCCAATCCCCAACACGAAGGCCCCGGCCCCAAGCGACAAGCTCAACCCTAAGGGCCACAGGATGGAATCCCAGCGCATCTCCATTGCTGATTCAAGCAGCGGAGAGGGATACAGCGACGATAGCGCCACTGTTCCTTTGGCTCCGCCTGCCTTCACGAGCATCGCGACCACAATCACCACCGCAGCGACCAGGACAGCGATGCTGGCCTTGACAACCACCTGTGTTGTGTCAAGTCTTGATAGGAAGTAGAACAACAGGAGAGCACCTACTGCGCCGAGCAGAGGTAGGAGAACTGAGAGGACAAGCATATTTACCATAAGCCCGGCTCAATCGTGAGGTTGCCCATCGAGAGAAGCATGGCATCAACCACGTATGTGCGGAGCCCACACTCGCCCTCGAAGACTGCCGGATAGGCTCGAATTGAAGATTGGGTCACGGCTGGCTATTCTAACACACCCTGGGAACGCCGACAAACAACCTCCAGGTCCAAAAAGCGAGACCCCGGTTTGTCACCGGGGTCTCGCATCGCAGTCCAGCAGAAACGATCAGCACCTACCGCAGACTAGCCCAGGAAATCCCTTAGCTTGCGCGCGTGCGCCGGATGACGCAACCGGCTAAGCGCCTGAACCTCGATCTGCCGAATCCTTTCCCGCGTAACCCCCAATTTCTGACCCACTTCCTCCAGGGTGTATGTCTCGCCATCGACCAGGCCATACCGCATCTGCAGTATCCGTACTTCCCGTGGTGGCAGGTCCTCCAGAACATCCTGCAGTAAGTCTCTCAGGATGGCCGAAGATACCACGTCAGCAGGGGCTACCGCTTCATCATTCTCAATGAAATCACCCAGCTCACTATCGCCCTCCTCGTCGATGGGCAACTCGAGCGATAGCGGGCGACGGGCAACCTGCAACATATTCTCGACCTTCTCCGTAGCAACATCCAGAGCACCCGCCATCTCCTCCGGCGTCGGCTCACGTCCCAACTCCTGCGTGAGTCGGTGCGTCGTCCGGAGCAGCTTGTTGATTTGGTCGCCCATGTGAACAGGGATTCTGATGGTCCGGCTCTGATCAGCAATTGCCCGAGTTACCGCTTGACGGATCCACCATGTTGCATACGTCGAGAACTTGTTGCCCATGGTGTAGTCGAACTTCTTCGCCGCACGGATCAGCCCGATATTTCCTTCCTGGATCAAATCAATGAAAGGAACTCCGCGGCCCATGTACTTCTTCGCAACGCTTACAACGAGGCGCGAATTCGCCCGCACCAGGTGCTCCCGGGCACTCAACCCATCCTGGGCCACAGCCTCAAGCCGGACCCGCTCGCTCCGACTGAGACCATCTCCGCTAAGCCTGGAACAAGCGTGCTTGCCCGCTTCCATACGTTTGGCTAGCGAGATCTCTTCTTCGCGGGTCAAAAGGGGAACCTGCCCGATCTCCTTGAGGTAGAGTCCTATCGAATCATCCACCCTGATGGCATCGAGTGGCGTACCGTTGTCGGGCTCGCGACCGCCGTCTCGTTCCCGATCCCTCGAAGACTTGGCACCCTGCGTGCCTTTCTCTTCCAGATCGCCTATCCCGACATCGGCCTCGATCAATGTGACCAGGATATCCTCGATCTCGTCCAAGCTCTCTTCAGCCTCAGGAAAAGCGGCTAGTATGTCGTCATACGTGACGAAATCCTGTTCATCAGCCTTGACTAGCAGGTAGTCCTCACCGCTCAATTCCTCAGGTTGTGAAGTTCTCTTCTCTTCCCTCGATCCCATCTCCACTCTATCACCCAGCGTCGGCGACCACAAGACCCGACATAGAACCTCTATCGTTCGCTACTATACCACATCCTCATGCCGCTTGTCAACCCCCCAGAGCCGCTCCGAAACCCAGTCTCTCAGGCCCCCACACCGCGAGCATGCGCAGTTGCCTGGCCTCCGCGGCATAGGCTGCCGACTGCTCCATCGCTCAACATCTTCGGAATCAGCGCTCGCCACATCAACGACGGCCAAGCCCCGCGTTCTGATCAGAAGGATGCCGCGTCCCCATCAACGGACGCTAACCTGTCGATTGACAAGAACACAGCCACACAAACCAGCCATTGACAACCCGCGTCTGCGCCACTATACTCTCTTTCAAGCCATAGCTTCCTCGTATCCTTTCCGGAGCCGCTGCGTGCCTACAGCGACCACGTTGCTTGATGCCTTGCTCACACTCGAGCCCGCCATTAGAATAGGGAGGACCGACATGAAGACGCGACTGACCTGGTTTGGACACTCTGCCTTCCGCCTCGACGTCGGAGAAGATCACATTCTCATCGACCCCTTCCTCACCGGCAACGCCCTCTCCCCTGTGTCGGCTGATGAAGTCGATGCAGACTATATCCTTATAACCCACGGCCACAGCGACCATATTGGGGACACAATACCAATCGCCCAGCGCACGGGAGCACTGGTGATCTCCAATTTCGAGATCTGTAACTGGCTACAAGAACGCGGCGTAGAGCGCGTTCATCCTCAGCATATCGGCGGCGGGTATCCCCATCCCTTCGGATATCTCAAACTGACCATTGCCCATCACGGGTCAAGCCTTCCGGACGGATCCTATGGAGGGAACCCAGCTGGACTCCTGCTCACAATCCAGGACAAGCGTCTCTACTTCGCCGGCGACACCGGTCTCTTCTACAGCATGCGCCTCATCGGGGAGGAGGGCATCGATCTGGCCATACTCCCGATTGGCGACAACTTCACTATGGGACCAGAAGATGCACTCAGGGCTGTCCGCCTCCTCAAGCCAAGAGTTGTCATGCCTGTTCATTACGATACATTCGAGGTGATTGAGCAAGATCCCAATGCATGGGCCAGGCGAATTCAAAATGAGACAAGCACACAGACCATTGTGCCCAACCCTGGAGATGAGATTGAAATCTAGGGGTCTTAATGAATCTTTCTCTCTTTACATTTTCCATTCATCTCTTTCTCAATAACATGTATTTTAGTCGTAGTAGTAGGGCGTTGGATACTGTGGAAACTGACCGACTTCTGCGTCAAGAGGGCCACATATGTGGGTAGGGTCTCCCAGGTCCACACACATGGACCGGTTCAATGGTCCGGATCAGTCCACAGCATGGTGTGAATCGTCGTGGGGAGAGTTGGGAGCGATGGACCCGAAGACGGATCGGGTGACCGGGGGATGCCTTGGAAAGGATAGTTATCCACAGCTCATGTCAGTTATCCACACAGATTAGGCAAGTTATCCACAGGGTGTTGCCCGGGCTGGCCTCCTGATCGATGGTTTTTCCCACATGTTGGGAGAGCAAGCCAGCCATGTGGGTACGCGCCGCTGCTTGGAGCGTGGCCAGGCTGTGCAGATCGCTGGGCATTGACGACTAGGACGGATACAGTGATGGCGAGCCTGCGTCGCCTGTACTCAGCTACTTAGCGTTCGCAGGCGGAGTCGACCTCGGCATGAGGACCCTGGGTGTTGTTGAGGCTCACAATCCTGGACAGTTCTTTGGAACGGCCGCACTTTGGAGGCGCGCAAAGTGGCCCCCATTGACGAGTTCTCGAAGAATGGTATAATCCGGCAACAATCAAACACTGGAAAGACTTGGATCAGGAGGAGTAGGCGGCGCGAGCTGGCGAGCCATCTGTAAGATACGGATGGAAAGAGAAGAGGGTCACCGGCTGCAAGCCCTCGCAGCATGGCGGCATAGCAGGCCGCCACGATGGATGAGAATCTATCGTCTACCCGCCGAAGGTCGCCTGGGAGTTGAGGGGCCGATCTAGTAGCACCGGATAAGCCCATACGGGATCGCCCGTTACAGCGAGGGCCCTTTGTTCTCGTTCTGAACTGAGGGCCGCTGAGGGTGGTGGCAAAGGCCTTCTTGTCATTCTGCGATTGCTGCCAAACCAAGGTGGTACCGCGAGAGCAGCTCCTTTCGTCCTTGGACGAAGGGAGTTTTTTGCTTTCTGGTAGGTTTCTGACCTCGGACTGATCTGACATAAGGAGAAGGGGACGATGACGGACGAGCTTGCGAGAGTGTACGATCCAGAGGAACACGAAGAGCATCTCTACGAGTGGTGGGAGGAATGCGGCTACTTCCGCCCCGAGAAGCAGGTTGAACTGGGCCTCGCATGTGATGAGGGGCCTCGGTGGTGTATCACGATGCCACCTCCCAACGTAACGGGGGCGCTCCATCTCGGTCATGCCATGACGGCTGCCGTCGAAGATTTGATGACCCGATATCACCGCATGCGCGGCGAAGAAACGCTCTATTTGCCGGGGGCGGATCATGCTGGCATCGCAACCCAGAACGTGGTCGAGCGGGAGCTGCACAAAGAGGGGCTTACGCGGCACGACCTGGGCCGCGAGAAATTCGTGGAGCGTGTCTGGGAATGGAAAGATGCCTACCTGCAGCGGATCACGGATCAGCACAGAAGGCTTGGTGTCTCGTGTGACTGGACCAGGGAGAGATTCACGCTTGACGAAGGACTCAGCGAGGCTGTCCGAACAGCCTTCGTACGGCTGTACAAGAAGGGGCTGATCTACCAGGGGAGCTACCTGGTGAACTGGTGCCCTCGCTGTGAATCGGCGGTCTCTGATCTGGAGGTTATCCCGGACGAGCGGGAGGCGAAGCTGTGGCACATCCGGTATCCGGTCATCAATGCGGACTGGCAAGGGCCCGAACACGCCTGGGGCAGCGGGCGATGGGCGGAGGGCGCCACTCAGTTCGTCGAGATGGCGACGACTCGACCGGAGACCATCCTGGGGGACACGGCTGTGGCCACGTCTCCGGATGATCCCCGCTGGCGAGATCTGGTCGGAGAGACCGCCGTTCTGCCAGCGGTGGAGCGGCACATTCCCATCATCGCCGACGAAGCGGTGGATCCCGAGTTTGGGACCGGCGCCGTCAAGATCACGCCTGCGCATGACCCGACTGACAACGAGATTGGGATCCGTCACGATCTGCCGCTCATCGACGTGCTCACCGACACCGCCGACATGAACGAGAATGCCGGCCCATACGTTGGACAGGGCCGATTCGAGTGTCGCCGCAAGATCGTTGGAGACTTCAAGGCGGAGGGGCTTCTCGTGCAGGTCCAGCCCTATCGTCACGCTGTGGGGACCTGCGAGCGTTGTCACACCGACATCGAACCTCGTGTCTCCACGCAATGGTTCGTGAGGACGAAGCCCTTGGCCGAGGCGGCGATGCGAGCTGTCCGACAGGGTGAGACAGTGATCGTGCCGGAACGGGAGGAGGAGCGCTTCTTCCACTGGATGGAGAATATTCGGGACTGGTGCATCAGCCGGCAGCTTTGGTGGGGGCACCGTATCCCCGTCTGGCACTGTGCCGATTGTGGGGAGCATACCTCGCAAATGACGGATCCGACGGCGTGCCCCAACTGCGGCAGCCAGGATCTTCATCAGGAGGAAGACGTGCTCGACACCTGGTTCTCGTCAGGGCTATGGCCCTTCTCCACATTGGGTTGGCCGGATACGGAGGCACGGGACTACCAGCGCTACTATCCTACGGATATGCGAGAGACCGGGTACGACATTCTCTTCTTCTGGGTAGCACGAGAAATGATGCTGGGGATCGAGATGACGGGACAGTCGCCGTACGGAACCGTCTATCTCCACGGCCTGGTCCGCAACGAGAACGGGGACAAGATAAGCAAGTCGATGGAGAACATCGATGCGTACGATCCGCTGAACATCATAGATAAGTACGGCAGCGATGCGCTGCGGTACACGCTGATGACAAGCTCGACACCGGGGCTCGACATGAATCTCGATCCCCGCCGACTTGAGGGGGCCCGCAATTTCGCGAACAAGATGTGGCAGGCGGCACGGTTCGTCTTGATGAACATCCCCGAGTCAAACGCGCCTGCCGTGGGCGTTGATGTTGCGCTAAGGGACAGACCTCTTGACCTGGCGGACCGATGGATTCTCTCGAGGCTGAATCGGCTGATTCTGAGCGTCGAACGTCTGTTCGACCGCCATCAGTACGGCGAGGCCGGCCGGCAGATCAATGACTTCCTGTGGAGCGAGTACTGCGATTGGTACATCGAGGCGACCAAGGTGCGGCTCTACGATGACGATGCGGGTGACCGAGTACCGTTGACCATCCTATTGCACGTACTGGAGACATCGCTGCGCCTGCTTCATCCGTTCATGCCCTTCGTCACCGAGACAATATGGCAGGCGCTGCCCGATGGGACGAAGGAGGGGGAGGCGCTGATCGTGTCCCACTGGCCGCAAGCTGACCAGAGCCTTCTCGACGACGAGGCAGAGGCACGCATGGGACTGTTGATAGACCTGATTCGCGGGATTCGCAACCGGCGTGCCGACTATCGTGTGACGCCCGGAAAGCGTATCCCCGCGATGATCGCCGCCGGCGATGGTGCCCGCGCCCTGGAGGAGCAACGGGCCGAGATCTGTGCCTTGGCCAAGCTTGATCCCGAGAGCCTCATCATAGAAGATGCGGTGGAGCCACCGGGCCAGGCGGCTACGATCGTCGCCGGCAAGGTCACTTGTTACCTGCCGCTGGCAGAGATAGTCGATCTGGCGGCAGAGAGAGAGCGGCTTTCTGACGCCCTGGCCGATCTCAAGAGGCGCATCGCTCACAGCGAGGAGCTCCTGGAGGGTCCGTTCGCGGAGAGAGCGCCCGAACACGTCGTTCAGCGCGAACGTGACAAACTCGCTGAGCTGAAGGCTGAGCGCACAAAGCTGAAGGACCGGCTGGAGGCAGTGAGTTAGCGAAGTCGTATCCGGGTTGGTGTGTCCCCGGGGACACTGTGTCCCCGGGGACGCACGTCATCCGCCTACTGGCGGTGGATCTAGCGGCTGCGCGGGATGACGATCCAGAGAATCAGATATGGCACCAGGCCAGGCAGCCCCCCGGGGACTAACAGGATGGTGAACAGAATCCGAAACCACCATGCGTTCAACCCGAAGAAGGCGCCCAATCCGCCGCATACCCCGGCCACGATGCCGTTCTGTCGCCGTAGTTTGGTGTGGTCTGACACTGTCCGATGCCCTCCTTGTCACTAGCTCTGCACATCTGCCATCCTTACTACGCATCCGCGGTCGATAAGTCTCAAGGCAACGGCTACCGGGCAAGGAGTATGAAGGACCGATCCACGCTTCATCTCGACCGATCGTCCCGTACGGGGATGGTGCCATTTGAAGCGTATTGAAAGACCACGCCGTAGTGATGTGCCAAGGGGCTGGCATCGACCTCTATGCTGAATCCGCACGTTTCCCCAGGCGACAGTGTGTTGCAGTCGATAGGTCCCCGACCGGCGCTGATCAGGCTTGGATCCTCGTCGTATAGACTGACAATGGCTATCACGTCCACCAGGGCGTCGGCGGAGAGGCTCTTCACCCGGCCTTCGAAGAGGATGGTTCCCTTCTCCATCACGCGCTCGTATTGTGTCGAGAGGAGTGCTAGCTGTGGATCCGCAAGAGGAGACACAGACAAGGGCCGGGCGACGAGTTCTGGCGCGTCTCGGGTGCCGGTGAGGATAGTCACCAAGCCCGCGACGACGGCGACCAGGGCCATCACAACCAGGAGAAGGATCAGGCATCGCGTGGTCAGTTGCCTGGGCAGTTTCCCCCCTGGTAAGAGACCGGCATGCGGGGGCACCAGTGGCTTGCCACAGTAGGGACAGAACGCACCTTCTGACTCGTGGATGCGTCTTCCACAGTGCGGACAGGGGGCCATGGGCTCGATTCCCTCCCCTCTTGCCTTCAAGCGAGCTATCTCGATCTGTCTCAACCGCTGCTCTACCCGGTCCAGTCGCGCGCTTTCCTCCGCCAGGTGGTCCTGGATCTCGAATCGCTTCAGGCGCAGCATGCCGCGCAATTCGGCAGCCGGCACATCATCGATCAACAGACAATCGATCTGCTCGAGGGACAGCCCGAGGTCCTTGAGAGCCATGATGCGGGCGATCTCGGGAAGCTGATCCGCTGCGTAGTAGCGGTAGCTCGTGGAGGGGTCGATGTAGACGGGAGTGAAAAGCCCAATCCGGTCATAGTAGCGGAGCGTCCTTGCGGACACGTCGCTGGACTCTGCGAACTCACCGATCCTCATTAGTCCATCAGGAACTCGTTCTTGCATCCTGCCTCCTCACGCCACTGCCATTATACACCTTTCATCTACTGGAAAGTCAAGGAGAATCGAGCACTCAACGCCGCAGAAAATTGGCCCCCGTATGCTTCTGTGGTACACTGCGTCTCTCGCGCGACAAATCTCAAGAATAGGATAGACTTCAGTGCTCCCAGCTTCATGCATCCACACCATCGGTCACAGCGACCATGCCATGGACACTTTCATCGCTCTCCTGCACCAGCATGACATCACCCTCCTGGTCGACGTGCGGAGCCAGCCTTACAGCCGCTGGACGCCACAGTTCAACCGCGAGGCACTCGAGCACGACTTGACGGAGGGAGGCATCGGTTATCGATACATGGGAGATGCACTGGGGGGCCGGCCATCGACCCCAGATCTCTCCACTGGCGGGAGTCCGGACTATGGGCGTATGGAAGAATCGCCCGTCTATCAGTCCGGCATCGACCGATTGGTCGACCTGAGCCGCACTGAGCGCGTCGCCGTCATGTGCAGCGAAGGGGATTACCGCCAATGCCACCGTCATCACCTCATCACCCAAACGCTACTGAAGCGTGGAGTTCGCGTCATCCACATCAAACCTGATGGTCTCACAGTGGACGGAGAGCGACTAGGTCAGCAGCTCTCACTCTTCTAGCCTGTTGGGGAGATCATTGATCACTCTGTATACGATCGGCTACAAGCGGAAACCACTTTCCACGTTCATCCATCAATTGCGCGAGGCAAAGGTTGATGCCGTGATCGACATACGTCTGCGCAACACGTCCCACCTTCTCGGTTACACGAAGGCGGAAACGCTGGAATTTCTGCTGCGCGAAGGATTCGACATCGCGTACGAGCATCGCCCTGAGTTGGCTCCCACGGCGGAGATACTGGATGTCTTCCGAGAGGATCACAACTGGACTGCCTACGAAGAGCGTTTTGTCCCCGTCCTTAGGGAACGCTCTGCACAGGATGTGGGGCGGGAGATCCTCGCGCGTTACCGCGCTCCGTGCCTGCTCTGCGCTGAGCCGACGGCCGACCACTGCCACCGACGGCTGGTCGCCGAGTACTGGGTTGAGCATCTGCCCGGGTTGGTGGTGGTGCATCTCTAGGAACCTGCGGCAGAGAGCGGATTGGTGAGGAAGAGCAGGGGCGAAGTTCATTCTCCTGTCGCCGTCATCAACCACGGCGCAGATGTATCGGGAGGTGTCGGCAGTGGCACGCCAAGAAGTTCTCATCCTGGCGATGACCAAGATGCTCACGGGTATCTGTACGGCCGGCTTCACCACCGAGCGTGCTGACGTCACGGGGCTACGCTGGGTACGGCCTGTCCGCGACTTCGATACGCTTCAGCCCGGCGATATGACCGACCCCGAGGGACGCCTCGTGCAATGCTCTGACGTGGTCGAGTTGGAGCTTGTAGAACCGCGCCCGGATCCCCCTCACGTTGAAGACTGGCTGGTCGACTTCGTTCACCACCGTCCACGCCTCTTGCGCCACCTCAGCGGAGAGAGGCGAGAGGATTTCTTTTCCAGGTACCTTGACAGCGCGCCCGAGGAGGTACTGATTGAGCACAGCCGCTCGCTCTGCCTGGTGGAGCCCGAGAGGATTTGGGCCCAGTTCTCCCTCGATCCGTACTCCAGGAAATACGAAGCACGGCTCCGTTTCGTCTTGAAGGATGGGCCCAATCATCCTCGCGCCACCGCGCACCGAGGTGTCTCGGTCACTGATCTCAAGTGGCGTGCATTGGGACGCTCCTGGCTGGGAACGCAGGGAGGCACGATGGAGTTGGACCACGAGGCCCTTGTCGAACAGCTCAACGCGGAGGCTCTCTACCTCGCGCTGGGGTTGAGTCGCCATTGGCAAGGGGAGTACTGGCCTCTCGTCGTCGGTGTTCACGTCGTGCCTGACTATGTCGTCCCCCAGGTCTTGAAAGGGTAGTCTAGACTACAGGAGGACCGTGTGCTCAGCTCCCTAGGCCTGACCCCGCAACAGACTCTCGCCCTGAATGTGAACGAGCGACGGCGGCTTCTAAGCTTCCTGCTCCGCTGGCAGGCGTTCGACGACATTCACGCATGCCTGGACGTGCTCATTCCTCAGAATCCGACACATGTGTCCCTGCTCGACGCACGGGCCAGAGCCCTACTCGCGGAGCGTCGACCGGAGGAAGCCCTACCGGTGATGGAGGAACGGCTGAAGCACCGAGAGTCGCTTCCTGCCCGCGCTCTCTTGGCTCGCATCCACTTGGCGCGAGAGTGCATTGCGGGTGCCAGGGAAATCGCGCACGCCATGATCGACGAGCGCGGCGACAGCGTGATGGCCTGGGCTCTGTTGGGGCAGATTGAGCTGGAGGTGGGGGACACAGAGGCCGCGAAGGCTGCCTACCGTCGCGTCAGAGAGATACGCCCCCATGGTCGCGCCTACTTGCGGGGGGCGTTCGCCATCTATCGCGCCGAAGGTGACCTGGTCACCGCCAGTGGCTACGCCGCGCGACTGCTCGATAGTGCCGGTGACGGTAATTCTCTTCCTGTCAGTGATGTGCGTCGACTTCGTGGCTATTTCCAGGCTAGCGGCGAGACCACCCGGGTTGCGGAGCTAGATGCTGAACTCGCGCGTCGCCGCGCGGACGAGCTGGCTGAACTGCGAGGGGTTCTCTCGCTATCCGCCGTCCATCCTCCAGGCCTGGAGTCGCAGTTGCCTCACGCTAGGAAGGCCCGGCCGTCCGTCGCGACCCTTGCCGGAAGTGATAGGCCAGTGGCGGCTATGCCGGTTGACCAATTGCCCTCGTACGACGGAGTCTCCGTCACCGAGGGAGAGCGCCGGAACATCATGGATGCTGTCGACCATCTCTTTGGCTTTGAATCTCTCCTGCCCGGGCAGCTGGAGACCATAGCGTGCGTTCTGCGCGGAGAGGATGTGTTGACCGTCCTGCCAACCGGCGGGGGCAAATCTCTCTGCTATCAGCTCCCCGCGATGATGCCGGCGTTGGCGAGGGAATACGCTGCCTCCGGCCGTCGTGGCGAGAGACGTGATCAGGGCGTGACGCTGGTCGTCTCGCCCCTTATCGCGCTGATGAAGGACCAGGTCGATTCGCTCCCGCGCAGCGTTCGACCCCAGGCCACGACGATCAATAGCACGCTCGACGGAGATGAACTGCGACGCCGCATGGGGCACGTGGCCAGCGGGGCTTATCGGCTGGTCTACGCCGCGCCGGAGCGACTGCGTCAGCCGCCTTTCCTCCATGCGGTGCGTCGTCAAGGCGTGGAGAGGCTAGTGATCGATGAGGCCCACTGCGTGAGCATTTGGGGTCACGACTTCCGACCCGACTACTTGATCATCGGACAGGTCCGTGGGGACCTGGGAGATCCCCCACTATTGGCGATGACGGCCACGGCGCCGCTGCGCGTCAGGCGCGACATCCTTCAGCGATTGACACGTCCGGGTGAGCCCGGTGACGAAGCTCGCATCGTCGCTGGCGACGTGACACGCCCCAATCTTCAGCTGGAGGTCTTACACGCGCGCGACAACGACGAGAAGTTGTATCAACTGTTGGCTTTCTGTCAGGCAGAACGGGGAAGCGGTATTGTCTATGCCGACACCCGGGCGCGATGCGAGGAACTGGCAGCCCTCTTGCGCCGGCACGGCGTGAACGCGGCCCACTACCACGCCGGAATTGGCGATCGGCATCGGGTGCAGGACAGCTTCATGGAGGGGCGTGTTCGCGTGATCGTAGCCACTATTGCGTTTGGCATGGGCATAGATAAGCCGGACATCCGCTTCATCGTGCACTTCTTCCCGCCGTCTTCTCTGGAGTCTTACTATCAGGAAGCCGGCCGCGCTGGTCGTGATGGGCTTCCGGCACGATGCTTATTGATGATCTCGGCGCCTGACAAGGGTTTACTGACCCGCCGCTTCCGTCAAAGCAGGTTAGCTATCGAGTTCCTGCGCGAGGTCTATGCCGCGGTCAAGGATCGCCTTGCCGGTCAGCGAGCGGGACGACTTGTGATGGCGGACCTGATGCGTGATCTCCAGGCAGATGATACCCAACTACGGGTGGCGCTGAGCCTCCTCGAAGAGGCTCAGTTGGTGCGCCGCGGCCCCGATCTGCCGCGCAGAGCCCTGATCAACCTGTCGGCGACCTGCAAAGACTCGGCTCTCCCAGATAGACTGTTCGCCTTCAGCCGCGCCGCCCACCTGCGACGACAGCAGTGGCTCACCCTGGATCTGGCAGAGGTAGCGCCGAAAGCGGGCATTGCTCTGACGGCGATCGAACAGCAGCTACTGGACTGGGAATGTGCGGGTTGGCTGATGTATCGCCCCGTGGGGCGGGATCTCCTTGTCGAATTGCATCCGGCGCCAGCGGATGCAGCTGACCGAGTGGTGGCGCTCCTGGAGAGGTATGAGACCGTTCAGATGCAACGCGTGGATGAGGTCGCGGCCTACGCCAGGACCCGCAGCTGCCGCCATGGCTACCTCAATGCATACCTGGGCGGGCGGCCCATCGAACGATGTGATGCGTGTGACAACTGTGTGGCGTTTTCCCCGCTGCCGAACCCCGACCTGCCGGACGAAGGGATGCAGATGGTCACCATCTTGCGCTGCGTGGCCAGCGCCCCCTGGAGCTGGGGGCGCCAGACCCTTGTGCGGATCCTGCGTGGAGAGAGCGAGGCGCGAAACCGGAGGCACGCTCTGCACGAGAAGGCGCTGGACCAGGCCGAGTTTGGGGCATTGGCCTTTCGTTCCACGACGAAGGTGAAAGCGATGCTGGAAGAGCTGGAGCGGACGGGCCATTTAGAACCGAGGCGGCTCGAACACGGCGGTGTGGTCCTTGATCTAACGACGAAGGGCAGGGCTGCGCTGGAGGACCCGTCTGTGCTGGATGAGCCAGATCCTTAGCAAGGGCTGAACTCTGGAACCGGCGTTGTCCGCAAGTCCGAGGCGGGGCGCAGGTGAGGCGGCGGAACTTGGATCCCGCGGCTCTGGACCGTGGCGGCCGCGAGGGCGGGATCTGTCTTGCCTTATAGAGCGCCAGCACGAAGAGTCAGCGGCGCCGCTACCTCGGATATGGACCGTCTGTGTTCTACCGATCTCGCGTGCACCAATGACGGTTCGGCCGAGTCGCCCGCGGCATCGAAAAAGGCCATTGACAGCGCGCTTCTCTTGTGATATACTGACTAATAGTCAGTAACTGACCGTCGGTTAGCAAGGGGAGCGCGAGTGTGACCACCAGGGCGCGCCGCGAGCGCGAGAAGCGAGAGCGCCGACGTTCCATCCTCCAGGCGGCTCGGGAAACCTTCTTCGAGAATGGTTTCCACCATGCTACCGTGGACAGCGTCGCTAAACGCGCAGAGGTCAGCAAGGGGACAGTCTATCTCTACTTCGACAGCAAGGAGGCCCTCCTTGCTCACTTGCTTCTTGAAGGCCTTGAAGATCTAGTCGCTGAGCTGGAACAGGCCTGCGCAACGACCTCAGATCTCCCGGCTGATGAGCAGCTCCGGGCCCTTGCCCAGGCCTATCTGCACTTCTTCAGGGAAGACCCCCAGTATTTTCCGTTCCTGATGGCGATGGACCGTGGCCGGTTTCAGGATGCTATCCCCCCGGAGCTCTACCAGGCAGTCTTGGAGGCGAGTCTTGAAGGCTTGAATCTTGCAGTCCGGGTTGTCACGCGGGGATGTCAGGACGGATTGTTCAGATCCAATGATTCTCAGAAAGATGCGTGTGTCTTCTGGGCGTCGCTGAATGGTGTGCTGCAGCTCATGGAGCACCCCCTGCGGCGCGAGATGGTGGGCGTGCCTGAAGAGGTGCTTTATCGGTCGAGTGTTGACACAGTCATTCGAGGATTGGAAAGAGCTCCCCTGGGAGAGTAGGTTCCGATCCAGGAGCGGTGATCTATCAAACTGAAGGAGGCTAGCATGAAAGAAGTGGTGATCGTCAGCGGATGTCGCACGGCGATCGGTAAGCATGGTGGGGTCTTCCGCGACATCCCCGCCCAGGACTTGGCCGCGGAGGTGTTCAAGGAAGCCGTCCAGCGGGCTGACATTGATCCCCTTGAGCTCGACGACGTGATTCTGGGCTGCATCGGTCAGCAGAGCGACGCCGCCAACATCGGGCGCGTGGCGGCGCTGATGGCTGGGATTCCGGTGAACGTGCCGGGGTGCACGATACAGCGCAACTGCGTCTCGGGGACGATGTCGATCAGTATGGCGTACCAGGCTATCCAAACCGGCGACGGGGACGCGTTTCTCTGCGGGGGCGTCGAGAGCATGTCCACAGCTCCATACGTCGTGCGGGGCGCGCGCTGGGGCCTCAAGCTGCGTCACGATCAGTTCACGGACACCTTGTGGCAGGGACTCACGGACCCGGTCTGTGGCCAGATCATGGGGCGGACGGCTGAGAACCTGGCCATGATGTACGACATCAGCCAGGAGGAACAGGACCAGTACGCGGTAAAGAGCCATCAGAAGGCCTTCCGGGCCACGCGCATGGGGAAGTTCCGGGACGAGATTGTCCCCTTCAGGGTGGTCAAGCGGGTTGCCGGGCAGGAGGTGGCCCACGAGGACATTGTGGAGGACGAGTGCATCAATCCCGGATTGACCGTGCAGAAGGCCGCCCTCTACCCTACCGTGTTCTTGAAGGGTGGGACTGTCACCCCAGCGAACGCTTGCCCTCTCTCGGATGGCGCGGCAGCCGTGGTCGTGATGTCGGCCGAGAAGGCAGAGGCGCTCGGCCTGGAGCCGATGTGCACAATCCGTAGTTACGCCTACGCCGCTATTCCGCCGGACATCATGGGCATTGGTCCTGCATATGCCACGCCCATGGCGCTGGAGCGAGCGGGCCTGACGCTTGATGACATCGACCTGATTGAGCTCAACGAGGCCTTTGCGGCTCAGGTGTTAGCCGTAGGCCGAGAGCTGGAGAACCGTAATTGGAGCTGGGAGAACGTCAATGTCAACGGAGGCGCCATCGCGCTGGGGCACCCGGTTGGCTGCACCGGAACGCGTTTCATCGTTACGCTGCTGTACGAGATGATCAGACGTGACGTTCCTCTGGGGCTCGCGACGGCCTGCGTGGGCGGTGGTCAGGGCGGCGCGATGATCATCGAGCGGAAGGGGTAAGGAGGACACCGATGGCGGATATCTCTATCTGGCAGGACAAAGACGCACGGGCGGCTTTCATCGCTAAGGGCCAGGAGGTCTTCGAGACCATCAAGGAGGAGTTGGACGGTCGGGAAGACGCGGTGGTCGTGGCTATTGAACCGGAGAGCGGGGACTACTTCGTCGGCGCGACACTCGGTGAGGCAGATCGGGCTGCATACGAGCAGTACCCCGACGGATGGATCTATTTCGTCCGCGTGGACAATGCAGAGGCCGCGATTCCGCTGCCCACGTGGTGACGTCAGGAGACAGATAGGAGCCTTCCAAGGCCGGAGAGCGTTGGGTGGTGAGGGCGGGAAAGGGTCTGACTTGAAGGGTCAGGTGTGAAGCTGACACGGTGCGAGCTGCCCTTCCCAGATGACGTCTCTCGTGGTCAGCGAGCCCACCGTCCTGCACCACCTGAATCGGACACCAGCACATAGGAGGGAGTCAATATGTATATCTTCAAGGCAGGCGTGGTCGGCGCCGGCACGATGGGCGGCGAAATCGCCCAGGTCATCACCTACGCCGGCTTGCCGGTGGTGATGAAGGATATTGATCAAGAGATGCTCGATGCCGGTATGGAACAGATTCGGTCGATCTACCAGGCGCGGGTCGACAAGGGGAAGATGGGCGCGGGAGACATGGAATCGAAGCTGGACCTGGTTACAACCACGCTCTCCTACGATGCGTTCGCCGACGTCGACATCGTGATCGAGGCTGTGCCGGAGAAGATGGCGATCAAGAAGCAGGTCTTCCGGGAGTTGGAGGAGGCCTGTCCAGAGCAGACCATCTTTGCCAGCAACACTTCGGCGCTCTCTATCTCTGAGATGGGGGCTGCCACAGACAAGCCTCACAAAGTCATCGGGATGCACTTCTTCAATCCAGCCCATGTCATGAAGCTGGTCGAGGTCATTCCGGGCCTGGACACGGGACGGGAGACGCAGGACGATGTCGTGATGTTCGCGGAAACGCTGCGCAAGATACCCGTTGTTGTCCAAGAGTGTCCCGGGTTCCTGGTCAATCGGCTCCTCATGCCGTATCTGAACGAAGCGACCTTGGCGCTTGAGGAGGGGGCAGCCACAGCCACGGAAATCGACACAGCAGTCGTCGATTGGGGGATGCCAATGGGTCCCTTCACTCTGATGGACATGCTGGGCATTGACGTCTGCGCCGATGTCGGCGAGTATCTCTACTCCGAGTATGGCGAGCGCATGCGACCGGCTCGCCTGTTCGAGAAACTGCTGGGAGCAGGGCGGTTAGGCGAAAAGACGGGTGTCGGGTTCTACGATCACCCGGGTGGGGAATCCGAGGACGTCCATCAGATGATCAAGGATCTCCAGGCAGCTGGGGAGGTCGCCACGGGGACGCCGTTCACGGTCGAGCGTCTGATGTATCCGTTGATCAACGAGGCCGCGCAGTGCGTGCTCGAAAATGTCGCTACGATGACGGATATCGATATGGCGATGGTCGCCGGCACTGGCATGACCTACGGTGGCGAGCGAGTGGGCCCCCTGGTTGTCGCCGATCAGATTGGTTTGGACCAGGTCGCGGAGACACTGAAGGAGCTTGAGGCGGACTTTGGGCCTCGCTTCCGCCCTGCGCGGCCTCTGCGCCTGCGTGTTCGGGCTGGACACCTCGGCGTGAAGACAGGCAAAGGCTTCTACGAGCATACATAGCCCGTGGATCGTGTAGGCGGCGAAGCAACACAGCAGTAGGCTACTGGTCTGGTGAGCGGGCCGGGACCCCGTGGTGGGAGCGGACCAGACCGGCAGGTTCCATTCTATTCTTTCCTGGATCAGGCAAGTACCAGCATACTGACGGAGGAGGAAACCCATGGCCGAGTGGCAGAACATCCGCACGGAAGTTGAAGAGCGAATTGCCTTGTTGACCATCGATCACCCGCCGGTCAACTCATTCAACAAGCAAGTGGTGACGGAGCTCGATGAGGCGATAGACGAGTTGATGGCCGACGATCAGGTCAAGGCCATCGTGATCACCGGGGGTGGCACCAACGCCTTTGTTGCCGGTGCCGATATCCCGGAGATCAAGGAGCTTCTCGAGCATCCAGACGATGGATATGGTGAAGCACGGGAGTTCATCGAGCGAGGCCAGAGTGCTCATCGCAAGATCGAAACAGCCACGAAGCCCGTGATCGCGGCCATCAATGGCTTCTGTTTGGGCGGCGGGCTGGAGCTGGCGATGGCATGCCACATGCGCATCTGCTCCGACCGTGCCCGACTGGGGCAGCCCGAGATCAACCTGGGACTGATCCCCGGATGGGGTGGGACGCAGCGACTGCCGCGGATCGTGGGCAAGGCCAAGGCTCTGGAGATGATCCTCACCGGCGACATGGTCACGGCCCAGGAGGCTTACCGCATCGGCCTGGTCAACAAGGTTGTGCCAGCTGGAGCAATCCTCAAGGAAGCTCGAGGGCTCGCTCGCAAGATTGTGTCCAAGTCCAAGTTCCCCATCGCTGCAACACTGCGTGCTGTGACGGATGGGCTGGAGACGACCGTTGACGAGGGCCTCGAGATCGAGAAGGAGCAATTCGTCGGCCTGGCGGACACCGAAGACATCCGAGAAGGGGTCAGCGCCTTCCTCGAGAAGCGGCAGCCGGAGTTCAAGGATCAGTAGACTGGTCAATCGGTCCCTTGGGGATGTGGGTCTCCACCCTGCCGAAGGACCAGTACGCCAGCAACCTGTGGGAGGGTCGTGTTCCGACGCCGCGGTCTGAAGGATAGCGACGTGGTCGTCCGATGATGCCTCGACGGACTAACGCTGGCATAACCACAACTTGGTAACAGGTCTGACAACAATTCCGGCCGTCAGGCGTGTGGCCTGGTGATGCTCCGGCTCAACCGCCGTCATCTGATCTCCGCCCCCCTTAGTCGGAGCACACAGGCCAATACAGCAAGCTGAGCCATCAGCAGGAGGGTGTGATGGATTTTGCTCTCAGTGAAGAACAGAAGATGTTCCGCATCATGTTCGAGGACTTCTCTACGAACGAAATTGCGCCCATCGCGGAAGAGATCGACCACGAGGAGACGCCCCCTCTGAACGTGCTTCGGAAGGCGGCTCGTCAGGGCTTCCTGGGGGCGACGCTTCCGGAGGAGTATTACGGCGCCAATCTGGACTTCGTCAGCTACGCCCTACTCATCGAGGCTTTGGCGCGGGACTGTGTATCGATCGCGGTGACGCTGGGAACGCACGTAAGCCTGGTGGCAATGTCGATCCTCAGTGGCGGCGACGACGCTCAGAAGGAGAAATTCCTTCCTTTGCTGGCAAGCGGCGAGGCTCTCGGTGCCTTTGCGATGACTGAACCTGACGCTGGAAGCGACACGACATCGCTTGAGACGAAAGCGATCCCCGACGGAGGGGAGTACGTCCTTAACGGCGTCAAGACGTGGGTCGCCAACGGCGAGATCGCGGACGCCGGGATGGATACACTGTTCCTTGCTTTCGCCGAAGCACCGGAGGGGATCACGGCTTTCTTGATTCCCGCTGACACGGCTGGGTTGACAGTGGGCTACCGCGAGCCCACCTTGGGCCTGCGCAGCGTCCCCTTCCACACCGTCTACCTGGAAGGCTGTCGCATTCCGATGGCGAACCGTCTTGGCGGCGGAGGAGAGGGGCGGGAGATAGCCGAGCGGGCGCACAGGCGCATGGCGATCACGCTGGGCGCGGCCGCGTTGGGCGTAGCCGAGGACAGCGTGGATGTGGCGGCCCAGTTCGCCACTGAGCGGGTTCAGTTTGACGTTCCAATCGCCGAGAAACAGGCCATCCAGAACTTCATCGCCGAAAGCGCCACTGAGATTGAAGCGCTGCGCTATCTAGTCTACCACGGGGCATGGCAGGTCGATCATGGTGACAACTCGGCCTTTGATGCCTCCGTTGTCAAGGCCTTCAGCGCCCGTGTGGCCCGCTGCGTCACCGATCGCATGGTGCAGGTGATGGGCGGATACGGCTATATGGAGGACTATCCGATGGCGCGCAAGTACCGCGACGCCCGAGCCCTGGGCGTCATGGGTGGCCCGACGGAATTGCACAACGTCCTGATTGCTCAGGATGTGTTCTCTGCGTGGGACGTTGAGATCACGCCGTGAGGAGGTAGCTATGGATTTCACGTTTTCTCCGGAACATGAAGCTCTGCGACGGATGATTCGGGAGTTCGCGGAGAACGAGGTCGCCCCCATCGCGGCGGAGATCGATCGTGAGGGGAGGGTCCCATTTGAGGTATTACACCAGATGGCAGAAATGGGACTGTTGGGGGTCTGTTTCCCCCAGGAGTACGGGGGGATGGGGGCCGGGGAGGCTGGTTATTGCATCCTGATGGAGGAGCTGGGACGGATCTGCACCTCTACAGCGACGAACGTCGGCGCCCACATCGGCATCGGCGCGATGACGATCTATCTGGACGGGAACGAAGAGCAGAAGCGCAAGTATTTGACACCGCTGGCGAGAGGCGAGAAATTCGCTGCCTTCCTACTCACCGAGTCTGATGCTGGCTCCGACGCAGCGGCGATCCGCACCCGTGCGGTCCGGGACGGTGACCACTGGGTGATCAACGGCACCAAGACGTTCAACACTAACGGCAGTTTCGCCGACATCGCCACCGTCATGGCCGTCACGGACCCGACGCTGGGGGCCCGAGGTGGCATCACGGCCTTCATCGTGGAGACGGACACGCCTGGCTTCGAGGTAGGCAGACACGAGGATAAGATGGGCATCCGGGGCAGCTCCACGGCGGAGCTGGTGTTCGAGGACATGCGGGTGCCGCACGAGAACGTCCTGGGGAAGGTGGGTGAGGGCTTCGTCGCGTTTATGAAGTCCCTCGACATGGGACGGTTGACGCTTGGTGCTGCCGGCCTCGGTGGCGCTCAGGCGGCCCTGGATTGGTCTGTCCAGTGGGCCAGGACCCGAGAGCAGTTCGGCGTGCCATTGGCGCAGAAGCAGTCAGTCCAGTGGATGATCGCCGACATGGCCACGGAGATAGAGGCACTGCGTAGCCTGGTCTATCGGGTGGCCTGGATGGTGGACACCGGTCAACCCTTCACGCAGGTTGCGGCGATGTGCAAACTCTATGGCTCTGAAGTAGCCTCGCGCGCCATTGACAGGGCCCTACAGATCCACGGTGGGCTGGGCTACTCGCGGGACTATCCCATTGAGCGCGCCTTTCGGGACGCTCGCATCGCGGAAATCTTCGAGGGCACCAATGAGATTCAGCGGATCGTCATCGCGTCCCGCATATTCCGCGAGCACGGCGTGCGGATTAGCCCGTGAATGGAGGAGAAGCCATGCGAATTACCGTGATTCTCAGACGTGTGCTTGATCCCGCCGGCATCGTCGCTCACCGGCGGCTGCGTCGATTGTTCATTAACCGCGAGGAGTACATCCTGCAGCCGGCGGACCGTTGTGCATTGGAGGTAGCGCTGCGCATCAAGGATGCCGGCGACGCTGAGGTAGTTGTCGTCTCAGGCCAGCCCGAGCCAAGCGATGACACACTCCGCCGTGGCCTGGCGATGGGCGCGGACCGGGCGATCTACCTGTGTGGCGAGAGCTTCGACGATGCCGATGATGCCGTAGTCACGAGCGTGCTCAAGACGGTGATCGGACAGCTGGGTGGTGCCGATCTCGTCCTGGCTGGCGCGACCACCCTCGATACAGGACAGGGCCAGCTGGGGATCCGCTTGGCCGAGGCCCTGGGATGGCCCCAGATCGTCGGAGTCCGGTCGGTGGAGGCAAAGAACGGACGCTTGCGGGCGGTATGCCAGGATGAAGAGCAGTTCGTGCTCGTCGAGTCGGATCTGCCCGCGGTCGTGACTGTTTGCCCCGAGGCGGTGAAGCCGCGCTACGCTGATGGTGTCCGACTGATCAACGTCTACCGCGGCCAAGGAGAGATGGCCGAGTCCCTGGAAACCTGGGATGTCGGCGACATGATGTCGGCTGATGAACTAGTGCCGCTCTTGGAGAGCAGGGGGCGCGATTTTCCGCCGGAACGAACGCTCGGTGAGCGGGTGGAGGGCACGCCGGACGAAGTCGCACAGACTATCGCCGATGCACTCCGGCAGCGGCTCCGAGGATAGGGAGGGAATACTGCGATGGATGCTTCGTTCCTTGATCTGATGATGGCGCAGCAAGAGGAGAGCTTCGAAGAGGCCGAGGGGGGCGGAGGGGTCTGGGTCGTTGCCGACGTCGAGGGCGGACAGATCGCTCCGGTGACCCTGGAGGCCGTTGGTGCTGCTAGGACGCTGGCAGAATCGCTCGGTGCGTACGTCTACGGTGTCTTGCTTGGCCATGAGGTCACCTCGCTGGCTGACTCGTTGTACCAAGCCGGTGCAGACGGCGTCCGCGTCGGCGATCATCCTGACCTGGATTCATCCGTCTTGGAGTCCCGGCTGGCTGTCCTGGCTGACCTCTTTGCGGAGGAACAACCAGAGATCATCCTGTTTGGAGCAAACGCCACCGGGGCGGCTCTGGCGCCGCGCCTGGCTCAACGCATGGGGGGCGGGTTGATAGAACACGTGACGGCGTTCAGCCTTGAAGAATCATCCCGGGCGGTGGAGGCTGGCTTCCCTGTGTATGGTGGCGACTACTTCGAGATCAGGGCTTGCCCGGAGGCCCGCCCTCAGTTCCTTACTATCGAGCCAGGTGCCTTCGCGAAGCCCTTCCTCGACGAGTATCGCAAGGGGGACCCGACGGTGCTCGACGTTGAGCCCGCAGAGCCTGCCACGCGTGTGCTGGGCCCGGCTGAAGGATTTGAAGCTCCTAGGGTCCCGTTGTCAGAGGCATCGGTCGTCGTGGCCGGAGGTCGCCAGGTTGGTGATTTCGCGCTGGTCAGGCGACTTGCCGATCGCCTCGGGGCACACGTAGCGGGCGACCGGGGTGCCTGGGATGCCGGCGTAATTGACAGCGACCAGATCGTGGACGTCCGTGGGACGACCGTCTCGCCCGACGTCTACGTCGCCGTAGGCATTCGTGGGGACACCTTTCACAACGCCGCGATGGAGAGCGCGGGATTCGTAGTCGCCATCCACCCGGACCGGGATGCGTCGATCTTTGACGTGGCTGATCTGTGTGTGGAGGCTCGTCCAGATATGGTGCTTCCAGCCATACTGGAGTCGCTGCGTTAGAAGCTCCTCGTCGATTCGGCTCGATGTATGAGAGCCTCCGGAGGGCTTTCGTCCCCGGAGGCTTTCTCTTGTGACGAAGCTGCGACGGCAGGACTGTACGCTTTCTTCGGCCTGTCCGCGCAGTCCCGACCAGGGATCCGTTAGGACTACTTCTTCACAATCGCCACCCTGCCTTGAGACGGTGTGGTTGGCGGGGCGGTTGAGATGACGTCTCCGCGCCGACCGATCGTTCCGTCGGCTAATCTATCCTGCGCGTGAGGAGATGCCTGAGCAATGGACAGATACACTGGGCATGCGGTGAGGCGCATGACGCGCCACCGATTGCTCCGCCGGTGTCCCCGTCTGGACAAGTGTGGGGTGGGCAGGTATACTCTAACGTCGTTGACACCGGCACAGGAGGACGACTTTGGCACGCTCGGGGCTCTTCCACGCAACACTGATGAGGCTATGGCCGCTCAGCCGGCTGGTCTATTGGCTGAGCAACCGATGGCTCCTGCGACCGCTGGCCCGGCCCTTCTTTAGGGCGCTCAACAGTGAAGCTATCATCATCCCCGTGCACGAGACGATTGCCAACCCCGATAGCGTAGTCCTGCCCTATCCTCTGCTGACCCCGCTGATCAGGTGCTCCAGCACTCGCTTTCTGATGAATCACTGTATGTGCCGGCGCGGAGAGAACTGCCAGACTTATCCGCAGGACCTGGGCTGCCTCTATCTTGGGGATGGAGCGGCCAAGATCTCGCCAGCGATGGGGCGCCTGGTCGATCAGGATGAGGCGCTTGCTCACGTTCGCCGAGCGATGAGCGTGGGGTTGGTGCCGCTCATCGTGCACACGACATTCGACGCTATTGCGCTGGGCATCCCCTACCGGCGTATGCTGGGAATCTGCTTCTGTTGCGATTGCTGTTGTACTGTCCGACAAGGACTGCGGCTGGGGCCGCCGGCCTTCTGGGATATCGTGGTACGCCTGCCGGGTCTTGCGGTGGAGGTCAACGGGGCGTGTTCGGGATGTGGTTTGTGCGCAGAGTCGTGTTACGTCGATGCTATCTCTCTCTCCGAAGGTCGGGCATCAATCGATGCGGAACTCTGCAAGGGGTGTGGGCGTTGCTTGATGGCCTGTCCGACCGGTGCCATCAGATTGCGGATGGACGAGGAGATTGACTCGCTGGGTCAGTTGGTTGGTCGCATCACTCAGCGTACCGACATAGGTCTGGCGAAGGAAGGATTCCGGCTGGATTGCAGGTAGCCAATATGCCTCTTCGATTCGTTATCTTCGACCTTGACAATACCCTCTACCAGCGGGGAAGCGGCGTGATGGAGGAGCTCGGTCGCCGCATCCAGGTCTGGTTGTGCGAAGCGCTGGATCTGACGTGGGAGGAAGCGACAGCCCTGCGGCGCCAATACCTCCGCCAGCACGGCACGACGATGGCGGGTCTTATGGCCGAACACTCTGTCGACATCGGTCATTACCTCGACTTTGTGCATGATATTCGGGTTGAGGAGTATCTGGAACCCCAACCTGAGCTGGCAGAGATGTTGGAGAGGATCCCGCTGAGAAAGGTGATTCACACTAATGCTACGTCAGACCACGGTCGGCGTGTGCTCCTGGCGCTCGGTGCCAGTGAGCAATTCGAGCAGGTCATTGGCATCGAAGAAGTCGGACTGCACAACAAGTTCAATCGGAAAGCCTACGAGCGCATGCTTGCGCAGCTGGACGCGACGGGCCCGGAGTGTGTGATGGTGGAGGATTCACCGGGCAATCTCCCGGCGGCCAAGGCGCTGGGAATGACGACAATTCTAGTCGGCGGCTCCGGACCGATCCCGCGTCGTGACGATGTCGATGACTGGGTCGACTATACCGTGGAGAGCGTGCTGGAAGTGGAGCACGTGGTCGACCGGCTCCTCACAGGCGCCGAGGATGAGACGTTGGGGAAAGACGAGGCCGCGCCTTGATTGCCGTCGGAATGGTCTAGGACGGAGAGCCTGAGGAGAAGGCCAACCTCACCGTCAGCGTTGTCCAATGCCCCATGCCACTGGCAATAGGGATAGAATGAGCCCTGTCGAAAGCAGTTCTGCGCGATCCCCCAATTCTTCAGGGTCGAATCGGTCTGACGGGACTGTGCGTCTGGCACAACGCGTCATCGGCTCTGCCGCATTTGCCACGCTGGGCCTGACGGTTGGCTTTCGAGGCGTTGCGTGGTCCTCCATCCGGTCCACGTTTCACCTCCCCCTCGACGCTGTGGGACTGTGGCTGCTGGCAGCAACGGTCGGTTCAATCGTCTCAAGTTACAACGGCGGGTATGTCGGCTCGCTTGTCGGCACGGGCCCTTTTCTGGCTGTCAGCACCGCCGCCGTGGCGCTGGGGTTGCTGATCTACAGCAGGACACCAACAAATCCTTGACGCTGGGGGTTGGTTATGTTATAATAGACGCACTTTGTGGAAAATTCCCCGCCGTTAAACGCGCGGATAAAGTGTGTCGCATCTTTACAATCTATCATGCTTACTTTTGATGTCTCTACCCTTCTCAAGGCCCCGCTTGGCAGATCGCTCACGCTGGATATCGACGTCGGGCCTACGGTGCTGGATGACTTAGAGGTCGAGTATCTTCGAGGCTCCGTCAGGGTTATACGGGTCGAGAAGGGCCTCTTCGTCGAAGGCCTAGTGAATACCCAACTGAGGCTAGAGTGCGTCCGTTGCCTGAAGGCCTTCGCTTTCCCCGCTATGCTGGAATTGGCCGAGTTGTTCCGAATGCCAGGCGCCCCGACGAAGCCTGACACCGTTTACGCCCTCAACGAAGATGGCGAGATCAATCTAGCTCCCCTTATTCGCGAGCTCACCTGGCTCGCAATCCCGATGAAGCCTCTGTGTGAGCCCGGCTGCAGAGGCTTGTGCCCTCATTGTGGCGTGAACCTCAACATCGACTCCTGTCAGTGTGAGGAGGAGCACGTCGATCCGCGATTGGCGCCGCTGAAGGAGCTCCTGTGATCAAAGGATAGTCTATGGACATCATTGATGAACTGGTAGAAAAGGGCGAGGATCAGGGCTATCTAACCCTGGCCGACATTCTAGAGACACTGCCAGACGCTGAAGATGAACCAGGACAACTTGATGACGTTTTCGTTTTGATGCAGGAAGCAGGGATAGACATCTACGAGGATGAGTACCAAGCGAAGAGGAAGATGGAGGACTCTGATCCGGGATCCAATGGTCATGGCGCGGCGGACCTCAGCAGGATATCCACGAACGACACAGTAGGCTTGTACCTGAAGGAGATGTCGCAAGTTCCCCTCCTGGAGACCGAGGAAGAGGTTCGCCTGGCTAAGGCCATCGAGGCAGGGCGTGAGGCGCAGGAGTTCCTTGACAGCAACGGTGTCAACAGAGAGGAACGGAGGCGGCTCGAGAGAGAGATTCGCGAGGGGATAGCTGCTCGGGAGCATCTCATCAAGGCCAACACCCGTCTAGTGGTGAGCATTGCCAAGAAGTATATGGGACGCGGTGTGCCCTTCCTAGACCTGATCCAGGAAGGGAACCTCGGGCTAATGAAGGCAGTGAAGAAGTTTGACTACACCCGGGGCTACCGCTTCAGTACGTATGCCACGTGGTGGATCCGGCAGACGATAACACGGTCAATCGCTGATCAGGGCCGAACAATTCGTGTGCCCGTCCACATGTCGGATCGCATTCGCCGGCTGTACAAGACGGCCCGCAAGTTGGAACAAGAGTACGGTCGCCAGCCGACACCTGAAGAGATCGCCGAGGAGATGGATATCGAGCCGCACAAGGTGCGGTGGATGCTTCGCGTGTCTTGGCGCCCCATGAGTCTGGAGCGGCCTGTCGGAGATGATGGGGACAGCGATGAATTGGGCAGTTTCATCGAGGACAAGACGACGCCGATGCCGACGGACAATGCTTCTCAACGGCTGCTTGCCGAGAAGATACAAGAGATGTTGACCACGCTGAGTCCACGGGAGGCCCGCATTCTCCGGCTGCGGTTTGGATTGACGGACGGCTGCAGCCACACGTTGGAGGAGGTCGGGCAGAGGTTTGGCCTGACCCGCGAGCGCATTCGGCAGATTGAGGGGAAGGCGCTGCGCCGTCTCCGTCATCCCCGCCGCAGTCGAGAGCTACAGGACTACCTCTAGGCCAATGACTGAGTTCTGGTGCCACGACCTTATGATGATGTATGACTTGCCGCGGCAGGCTGGGAAGGAGGACCCCGGCCAACGCTAGGCCATTGTTGAGCTCTTGGCCCACGGCACAAACCGCCAGCCCTCCGGCTGGCGGTTTTCAGTTGTGGATTATGCCCAAGAGAGGGTCCTTGACGGATTCTGGAGCGGCACGCCCGGTCCCGAGACGGGGCTGCGAGCCCTTTCTTGAGGCGAGCCAATTGTTAGGCCTCACACACTGTGCTAGAATTGGAATTCACTGACAAGAGCTGAGGAGGAAGACCATGCCCGAACACATTCTCGTCGCCATCGCCTGGCCCTACGCTAGCGCCAAGATTCATGTCGGGAACGTCACCGGTTCACATCTGCCCGGCGACATCTTTGCCCGCTACCATCGATTAGCCGGGAATCACGTGCTGATGGTCTCCGGGTCTGATTCGCATGGCACGCCCATCACCGTCCGAGCCGAGGCGGAGGGAAAGACGCCGCGCGAGGTTTTCGAGGGCTTCCATCATCAGTTCTTGGCGCTTTTCCAGGACCTGGGCATCAGCTATGATCTCTTCACTCACACGGACACGGAGAACCATCATCGTGTGTCGCAGGATTTCTTCCTGGCTTTGCTGGAAGCTGGCTACCTGTATGAAGAGATGCAGCAGCAGATGTACTCTGAGGCACAACGGCGGTTTCTGCCTGATCGATATGTTGAGGGCACGTGCCCGATCTGCGGCTACGAGTCCGCTCGTGGCGATCAGTGCGACAACTGCAACACGCTTCTCGATCCCGGAGATTTGATTGACCCGCGAAGTGCTCTTGATGGCAGCACGCCGGTTCTGCGTGACACTGTCCACTACTTTCTCGACCTGCCACAGCTGGCTCGGGAAGGCCTGGCCCAGTGGCTGGCTCTGAACAAGGAACACTGGCGACCGAACGTGATCAACTTCGCAAGAAACTATGTCAACCACGGGCTGCAGGGCCGCCCCATTACCCGTGATCTGCGATGGGGCATCCGGGTTCCCCTGGAAGGATGGGAGGAGAAGTGTCTCTATGTCTGGTTTGAGGCTGTGATTGGCTATTTCTCGGCCAGCGTGGAGTGGGCGCATAACAATGGCCAGCCAGAGGCTTGGAAGGAATGGTGGTACGACTACAAGGCCAAGACCCTGTATTTCATTGGCAAGGACAACATTCCCTTCCACGCCGTGATCTGGCCAGCAGAGTTGATGGGCGTGAAACGTCTCTACGAGGAAGACCCGTCTAGTGTGCTCAATCTCCCCTACGATGTCCCTGCCAACGAGTTTATGAATCTCGAGGGCCAGGGGATGTCTGGGAGCCGCAATTGGGCCGTGTGGGCTGACGAAGCGATCGAGCGATATGATCCCGATGCCGTACGTTACTACCTGACAATCTCCATGCCTGAGACGCGGGACAGCTATTGGACCTGGGACGAGTTTGTCCACCGGAACAACAAGGAACTCGTGGGGACCTGGGGCAACTTGGCTCATCGCGCGCTCACTTTCGCCTACAAACGGTTTGATGGTCGCGTGCCAAAGCCCGGGGCGCTGGGCGAACTCGATGAAGCGCTATTGAAGGAGATCGAGTCCGAATTTGACCGTATCGGCGAATTGCTGGAGGCCTGCCATTTCCGAGGAGCTCTGGGAGGGGCAATGGAACTGGCACGGGAAGCTAACCGTTACCTGGAGGAAAAAGGACCCTGGTTCCAGATCAAGGAGGATCGAGAGGCTGCCGCGACGACCATCTACGTCGTCCTCAGAGCCATTGATTCGCTCAAGGTTCTCTTCGCTCCCTTCCTTCCCTTTTCCTCTGAGAGGCTGCATCGCTATCTGGGGTATGAGGACCAGCTCTTCGGCGAGCAGTATACTGAGACCTTTCAGGAAGAGGGTGGACGTGTGCATAAGGCCCTATGCTATGATGACACCGATGCCAAGGGCAAGTGGCAACCCAGCAGCTTGACACCCGGCCAAACGCTGCGGGAACCTCTACCCCTGTTCGATGCCCTAGAGGAAGAAGTAATCGAGGAAGAGCGAGCGCGACTGGGGGTGGAGACGACTTAGGATTGCCCGTGGTGCATGCAATCTCCAGGCGGGGAAGGCCTTTGCGGCCCCGCCGCCGAGCAGCTTCGGTCGGATTGAAGGAAGACGACCGTTGAACGACCACAGCATTATCCAACGGAGGATTCGATGACCAAGGAGTTGATCGACACAATCTTTGCCAGACGAAGCATCCGCAAGTACACGGCGCAGCCCGTGAGCGAGCAGGACGTGCAGACCTTGCTCAAGGCGGGTATGGCAGCACCCTCGGCGTCCAATCGCAAGCCATGGCAGTTCATCGTGGTGACAGAACGGGCGACGCTTGATGCTCTGGCTGAGTCCCATCCGCACGGTAAGATGCTCTTTGATGCGCCGTTGTCCATCTCCGTGTGCGGTGACTTGACGGAGATGGAGCGCTACTGGGTGCAGGATTGTTCCGCCGCGACTGAGAACTTGCTGCTCGCGGCCACCGCGTTGGGGCTTGGCGCAGTCTGGCTGGGCGTGTACCCGCGCGATGAGCGAGTTGAAGCCGTTCGTCGCATTCTTCACCTTCCCGACCATATTACTCCGTTGAACCTGATCGCCGTTGGCCAACCGGCGGAGAAAAAGCAGCCTCGGACACAGTACGACGAGAAGCGCGTGCATCACGAGAGCTGGTAGAGCTCGCCCGGGCGCGTTTGGCCAAGGATTCACGATGGTACGAGTTGTAGGCCGATCTCGATGGCCCCTTCAGCAAAGCGGAGAAGTGATATGGACCTGAGATCTTTCGTGGATTGGGCGAGAGAGAGAAATGCACTGGCTTACGTAGAGCGACCCGTCGATCCGCGGCTTGAGTTGGCCCGAGTCATGTTTGCCCTCGACGGGAAGCCCGCCCTTTTTGACGAACTGACCGATTGCCCTGGCTGGCGGGCTCTGTCTGGGTTGTGCGCGCAGCGGGAGCACTTCGCGGCTGCATTCGACTGCACTGTCGCCGAGCTGATCCTCCGGATCGCTGAAGCGTTGCAGCGTCCAACGCCGCCGCCGATCGTGGAGCGCGGATCGTGCCAGGCTGTGGTCGCGCCCACAGATCTAGATCGGCTGCCCATTCCTCGCTACCACCCCGATGACGGGGGCCGGTACATCACTGCAGGGGTGACCACGGTCAGGGACCCTGACTTCGGTCGGAATACGTCCTTCCATCGCTTGATGTTGATCGACGAGCGACACTTCTCCGCCCGCATCGTCGAGGGCCGGGGCACACACACGGCGTTGAAGAAGGTGGGCTCAGGCCTTCCGGTGGCGATCACTGTGGGGGCCCCAATCCAGGTGCTGTTGGCCGCCGCCTTAAGCCCGGACAAGGGCGTCGATGAGCTGGGTGTAGCCCATTCCCTGGCGCCAACTCCCCTGGTGCGCTGTCAGGTGGTGCCTCTGGAGGTGCCGGCTGACGCTGAACTGATCCTCGAGGGGCGGATCACCAGCAGGGTAGCTCGTGAGGGCCCTTTTCCCGACTTGACGGGCACGATGGACCACGTGCGCAGCCAGCCGGTCATCGAGATCGAGCGGATCACGCACCGACGCGATCCCATCTTCCACGCGCTGCTTCCCAGCGGTATGGAGCATAAGAATCTGATGGGCATGCCTCGGGAGCCCACGATTTTCGCGGCTGTGAATGAGGTATGTTGCTGCACCGGAGCCTATGTCACACCGGGAGGCACATCTTGGCTCCATGCGGTGGTTCAGATTGACAAACACGCGGAAGAAGACGGATTGCGGGCGATCGATGCTGCATTCCGTGGCCATTCATCGCTGAAGCATGTCGTGATCGTGGATCGGGACGTTGATCTATACGACGCCGGTGAGGTTGAGTGGGCCATCGCCACACGGTTCCAGGCTGAAGAAGATCTGGTGATGCTCACTGATCAGCCAGGCAGCAGTCTTGATCCGTCGGCCAGCCAGATTCCTGGGCGGAAGTCCCGGACAACCAAGATGGGCCTGGATGCCACTGCTCCGCTGGGCGAGGCCCGGCGTGAGTACGAGCGTGTTACTTACCGTGGCATCGACTTGACGCAGTTCGATGTGCACGGCTAGGCGTACTTGTGCAATGCTGTTTTTCAAGGTATTATAGTTGAAGTAGCATTGTATTGCCGCGCCGAGGGGTCGACCGATGTGGGTTGGCTCTGTGGATTCGAAGGCCGCGATACCACAAGGAGCATGCAATGAACATCATCAAGGTCGCGTCCAGCTCTCGCTCTACGGCCGTGGCCGGGGCCATTGCAGGTGTGATGCGGGAACAGGATTCGGTGGATGTACAGGCCATCGGTGCCGGAGCGGTCAATCAGGCGGTGAAAGCCGTAGCTATCGCACGTGGATACCTTGAGCTAGACGGGATCGACATTATCTGCATCCCCTCGTTTGTAGAGGTGTCCATCGAAGGGCAAGAGAGGACCGCTGTGCGATTGCACGTCGAGAGAAGGGGCAATGGGCAGACACCGTCAACATCGGAGTCAGAAGGGTCTCAGCCAAAGGCACAGGCAGGCGGTTCGACCTATTGATGAAGCGTCTCCCGCCGGTGGTTGCATATCTGGGGGGACATGGTTCCGGGCAGCTGACCCACGGCCGCAAGCCCATTCGTTGTTGCTCTTGTTCATCGTGGTGCGTTGAAAAAGCGTCGGGATAGCAGTGTCTCGGCTAGCCATCAAGGCTACGATTGACGAGGGGAGGGCCTGTCAGGCGCGGGTGTTTCGCAAATTTATCGAGAGCCTGTCCGGCTGAGCCGCTGCTAGCCATCTGAAAAGTTGGTGTCAGCGAGTTTGTAGGACTGGGAGTCGATTGCCTTCGCTTGCAGCTGAACCTCTGAGTCGCGATCTCCGTACAGTCAAACCCCATGTAGCAGCAGCCGTAACAGTAGCGCTCCTCCGCGGAACGCCGCGGAGAGCCGGGAAGTTGGCAATCCGTCCAAACCCTCTATAATCTACGCCGTTGCTCGCTCACTGTTGTGCCAAGGCTGAGCAGCGTGGAATACGACTCCGTCAATGCTGTGCCGAGCTGAGATAAGCGGTCAGCGGACGGAAATATGCCAGTGTGGTGATGATGTTAGAAAAACTCGAGCAGGTTGAAGAGAGATATGAAGAGCTCACGCAGCTGATGGCCAAGCCAGACGTGGCGCAGGATTATCAGCGCGTGGCAGAGTTGGCGAAGGAGCGGTCTGACATTGAGGACGTGGTTGGTGTCTATAGAGAGTTCAAGGCTACGTCCGAGGAACTAGACGAGACCATTGAGCTCCTAGAGCAGGATATTGGCCCTGAGTTGCGGGAGCTGGCCGAGATGGAGATTGCCGATCTCGAGGAGCAAGAAGAGCGGCTGCGACAGACCCTGCGCAAACTCCTCATTCCCAAGGACCCACGTGACGTCAAGGATGTGATTATCGAGATCCGAGCCGGGGCCGGGGGGGATGAGGCTGGGCTTTTTGCGGCTGACCTGTACCGGATGTACACGCGGTACGCCGAACAAAAGGGCTGGAAGACAGAGATCCTGAGCATGCATCCCACAGGAATCGGTGGCTTCAAGGAAGTCGTATTCGATGTGAAGGGTCGCGGAGCCTTCTCCCACTTCAAGTTTGAGAGCGGGGTGCATCGCGTGCAACGTGTGCCGGTCACTGAGTCTTCAGGCCGCATTCACACCTCAACGGCCACCGTTGCCGTTCTTCCCGAGATGACCGATGTCGAGATTGAGATCAAACCGGACGACATAGAGATGGAGGCCTATCGAGCCTCGGGGCCTGGCGGTCAGCACATGCAGAAGAACGCTACGGCTATCCGCTTGATACACAAGCCGTCCGGCATCACCGTCGCCTGCGAGTCGGAGCGCTCACAGACAAAGAATAAGCGGCGAGCGCTTTCCATCCTACGAGCCCGGTTGTATGAGATAAAGATCCAGAAGCAGCAGAAGAAGCGTGCCAAGGCTCGCCGGATGCAGGTGGGTACGGGCGATCGAAGCGAGAAGATCCGCACCTACAACTTCCCACAGAATCGTATCACCGATCATCGCATCAACTTGACGATCCATCAACTCTCGGATGTGCTGGACGGGGAACTCGATCCCTTCATCGAGGCATTGCGCGCTGAAGAACAGAGGGAAAGGCTGGAGGCGATTGGCGAAGATGATGAAGTCTAGGGATTTGGGAGTTCACGACGATCTGTCAGATTCGGTGGTGTTGCAGCGGGGTTGCACGAGCTGCGCCATGACGCGATCGTGATATCTCGATCCGCTCAACCGACTACTTCCCGCCAGTCGAGCGTTGGAGATAGACAGGCGCCATTCAACAGGCGTTTCCCCACTCTAAGCGTCGGGCACGCACTCCTGGAGGCGTCCACGCACCTCCGTCGTGTCACTGACGTCCCGCGGCTTGAGGCCGAGATTCTTCTGATGCACGTGCTTGGTGTGCGACGGACCACGCTGCTGGCCCACCCGGAGCACCCGTTGACGGCTACCGAGCTAGAGCGTTACGAAGCTGTGGTCAGCGACCGACTGCTCGGGCATCCACTTCCCTATCTCACCGGCAAGGTCGAGTTCTATGGACTGGATATTCGGGTCACGCCCGAGGTGCTGATCCCCCGGCCGGAGACCGAAGGGCTGGTGGAGCTAGCACTTGCGTACCGACCTGGAAGTGTCGTCGACGTCGGAACCGGGTCTGGTTGCATCGCGATCGCCCTGGCTGCAAATCTCCCCACCGTGACCGTATATGGTATCGACATCTCGCCGGCCGCGCTGGCCGTGGCGCGCCGAAATGCAGACAGGCTCGGAGTCGGCGATCGGATTGAATTCATTGTTGGGGACTTGCTCAGTCGGCGACCTGACCCGGTGGACTTGATCGTCTCCAACCCCCCGTATGTCTCCGCAGATGAGTGGGCATCCCTGCCACCCGCCATTCGTCACCACGAGCCGCGCCTGGCGCTGGATGGAGGGCCGGACGGACTGGCGGTGATTCGCAGATTGGTCTCGCAGTCGCAGGGCTTGCTGAGGCCAGGCGGGGCGCTGCTTTTGGAGATCGGCGCTGACCAATCCGAGCAGGCGCAGGACATCGCACAGACGTATTTCCCGGAAGACGGAACGATCATACGCGTCCATCCAGACTTGGCAGGTCGCGACCGCGTGCTGGAGGTGCGAGTATGATCGACCTGCTGGCCATAGATCTTGACGGCACACTGATCGATGAGCAGATGGAGATTCCCGATCCGGTGCGCGAGGCTGTCGTGCAGGCGCAGCAGGAAGGTGTGATTGTCACCATAGCCACCGGCCGCATGTTCGAGGCCGCGCTTCCTTTCGCCCGCGACTTGCGCATTGAGGCACCGCTCATCTGCTACCAAGGAGGGCTCATTCAGACCCCGGGCGGCGATGCGCCACTCTACCGCGCGACGATGGATGCGGACCTGGTGCGACAGGCGCTATCTTGGCGGTCCGGGGGAAGTGATCGTGACTGGCACATCGCGTTGTACGCCGATGATGCCCTGTTTATCGCCGAGCAGCGATACCCAGAGAGCTTCTACCGTGATTTGCTGGGGCAGAACCTGCGCTGGGTTGACGATCTGGATTCGGTGCTCCGCCATCACGAGCCAGTCAAGTTCCTGTTCATTGCCGATCCCCAGGAGGCCGATCGAATCGAAGCCGCGATGCGGCAGCGTTTCGAGGGTCAGATGGAGATTGTCCGCTCTCACGCGAACTTTGTGGAGGGGAACCCGCTCGGGGTGTCGAAGGGAGACGCCTTGAGGCGGCTTTCCGTGCACAAGGGCGTGGACCAGGCGCGGGTGATGGCCATAGGCGATCAGGGGAACGACGTGACTATGATCAAGTGGGCTGGGGTTGGAGTCGCGATGGGGAATGCAAGTCCAAAGGCGAAGGCCGTCGCTGACTGGATCGCGCCGCCTTTCTCAGCGCACGGCGTCGTTGCTGCTATCGAGCGGTTCATCCTGAACCCCCACGCACGCGCGTGATTCTGCTGGGGAGGGATTCGCTAGGAGGAGCGCTTCTCTGCAACCAGGAAGTGTGAGAGGCCGAAGGCCCGCAGAAAGGTCCGTTCCAGGAAGTACGTGACGCCGCGCAGTATCCGCCCCAGGTGTGGCGCTCGGGAAACAATGTTGTCATAGCCCGGGTAGATCTGAGAATGATGCACGATCCGGAGGGGCAGTCCCCCGAGCAGACGGCGTAGGCCCCGGCTCGTGTAGGCTCTCACATGTGGCGCTAAGCGGTCACGCAGTCCGCCAGGCAGCCAATTGATCAGCGGTACGTTTCCAAAGTGGTAGCGCCCGCGCCAGAAGACGCCGTGGGTCTCGAAAGGGTACAGCCGGTTGGGAACGAAGATGACAATGCGCCCCTCCGGGCGGGTCACCCGCGCCATCTCACTGACGCTGGCACGATCGTCTGCAACGTGCTCCAGTACCTCGTGAGAGAACACGACGTCGAACGTCTCGTCTGCAAAGGGCAGCTGCTCCCCAAGTCCCTGGATGACGCGCTTGGTATGCTCGCGGGCCTCCAGCGCGCGGTCGTGCTCGACCTCGATGCCAAACACCTCGGGCGTCTCGCGGAGAAAGGCCTTGGTGTACATGCCCACTCCGCAGCCCACATCGAGGATGCGCCTGTGACCAAGCTTTGCCCACCGGCGCACCATCTGGAAGCGGCGCTCCTGCCCCGCCCGCCATACGTAACTCGGCAAGCCACGACGGGCGGCTTCGTCTATCTCCGTGGTGCGTTGCATCCGCGGCTGACCGCTCACTGAAGGGATCTCTTACCCGCCCCATCGCGTGTAGAGATCGGTCTCCACGCCAAGATGCAACAGCACACGACCCAAAGTCTCATCGACGAGGTCGTCGATGGTCTGAGGATGACCATAGAAAGCAGGGATAGGGGGGAGGATTGTGGCGCCGATCTCTGTCGCGCGAGCCATGAGACGCAGATGACCGAGGTGAAACGGTGTCTCCCGGACCATGAGCACCAGGGGGCGTCCCTCCTTGAGCGTCACATCGGCCGCTCGTCTGATGAGATTGGCGGCATAGGAGTTGGCGACCGCTGAAAGGGTCTTGATCGTGCAAGGGACGATCACCATGCCCACTGTCGCGAAGGAGCCGCTGGCGATGGGAGCCGCCAAATCATCAGGCCGGTGAGCGACATCCGCCATGCTCTCAATCTCTGCCACTGTGTGGTCAGTCTCTCGAGCGATGACCAGGCCGGCGGCGCGACTGACGACCAGGTGCGTTTCAACGTCAGGTCGGTCGGCAAGAATTTTCAGCAGGCGGATGCCGTAGATCGCTCCACTCGCGCCGGACATACCGATCACCAATCGCTTTCTTTCCATATCGACGCCTCCTCTGCCTATGTGGCGCGCACTCCGACGTGCAGAGTGACGGTGCCTAGGGCCATCTTCCGACAGTGCACGTCCTGCAACCCTGCCCGATTCATCGTTTGCGTCAGTTCCTCTGGCGTCTGGAACCGCTGCACCGAGCGCGGCAAGTAGCGATAGGCTGCTGGCTGACCGCTCAGAAGACCGGTAACGCGGGGCATGAGGTCGGCGAAGTAGAATCGGAACAGGGCCTCAAGGAACGGGGACCGCGGCCAACTCATCTCGAGGCACCCGACACGTCCTCCGCGCCGCACCACGCGACACTGCTCGGCCACAGCTTGCTCCACATCTACGACGTTTCGCATCACGAAGGCACTCACGGCAGCGTCGAAGTGTCGATTGGGAAACGGTAGATGTAGCCCGCTGGCCTGTGCCAGGCCGACGGTCTCCATTTCCTGCTTCTGCTGGCCAATGTGTATCATGGCCCTTGTCGGATCCACGCCTACAACCGTGGCAGTGGGCTGGCACCGCATCAGGGCGAGGGCCATGTCACCGGTGCCGACACCCACGTCCAGAACGCGCCCTTCCGGAGGTAAGTCCAGGGCCTGGGCGGTTAGCTTCCGCCAGTGCCGATCGTGTCCCAACGACATCAACCGGTTCATTGCGTCGTAACGACCCGCGATGCGCGCAAACAGCACTGGGGAGTCGGTGGGGTCTACGAAAGTGTCGTTAGTGCGTTTCCTCATTGAATAGGTGCGCGAACGGGCACGGCATGGGCTGAAGGGGTTGCCCGGTTCTCGGCAACAACTCTACTTCGCTTCCTCGCCGTCGCAGCCGCAGGCCTCCGCGATAGCCTCAATCTCCACCCGGCCCCCGAGAGGCAGCGCAGCGACCTGGACGGCGGAGCGAGCTGGCGGTCCTTCCGAGAAGAACTCGGCGTACACCTCGTTCATCTGAGAGAATTCATCCATATCCTGCAAGAAGACGGTGACCTTGACTACGTGCTCCAGGCACGATCCTGCGGCCTCCAGCACGGCCTTCACGTTCTGCAAGGCCTGGCGCGTCTGGCTCTGGATGCCAGGCCCGGCAAAGTCACCGCTTCCGGGAACTATGCCCAGCTGCCCGGCGGTGAAAACGAGATCGCCCAGCTGTACCCCCTGAGAATAAGGGCCAACCGCCGCAGGCGCATGATCTGTAGCGACGATGTGTCTGTTCAATGTTTCCTTACTCCTTATGCACGTCATGTCTTGCGTGTCATCTCCCGATTCACGAAGCGGGATGAGAATTCCAGGGCCAGGGTGTCTTGACTCTGCTCACTGACCTGCTCCTCTGCACGTCCGGCTCAATGAAGCCCAAGAGTCCTTGGAAGGGGATTGCCACGTCGCCGGTCCTCGCGCGGGCCTGAAGATGCAGGGGGAGCGCAGACGGTGTGCCATCTGGACCTCTCCAGCCTTGTCCCGGGCCTTGTTCACGGCGTCAGTATCAGTGAATGATCGGCGCTTGCCTCTACGGCCTCGGGATTCCAGACCATCGGATGATACTCCACGTCACGCCAGGACGTGATCATATCGTCATAGTGACGATGGAATGGATGGCCCGATTGCCCAGTGGTGTGCATCGAGACCGAACGAGTGAGGTCTTCAAGGTCTATGATTTGACGATAGGAGGCGATCGTCTTGACCGCGTAGGGCTCGCTCAAGTCATAATCTGCTTGATTGACGGTGCCGAGAGAGCCGTCCACTGAGAAGGGGCCCCGGTTGAACAGCGACTCGACGATTCCGATGCCGCACTGCCCCACACTTTGGTTCTCAAAGGACGCAATGTGTGACTTGCCCCAGCGCCAAGCGTCCATATCCGGCCCCTGAGCCTCCCGAAGCTCTTCGACCGCTTTCTCCAAGGCCGTCAATAGGATGTCGTCCCGCGTCTCCGTCTCCGGCGTCGCTGCGTCGTCGAACCAAACGGATGTTTGGTCCAGCAACATGTGCGGCAGAGCATCCATGACGCTGGGCCGGGCTTTCGTCAGGAGATCGTCTCCCAGCTCGTCGGCTACGGTCGCATCGATCAGGTGGAGGCGAAAGGCCTCGAACAGCGCTGACCCAGCGCTGTCGCGTGTGGCCCGACCGTCCCAACCCTTCAGAAGATCGATCGCTGCCGCCAGCTGGGGCTGGTCGGTGGACAGGGAGATCACATAGGGCACCACCTCCTGAGCCCAGACCGGAGTGTTGTCTGCCTGAATCGCTTTCATGTCCTCCACAGATAGCGTGGTCTCGGATTCGATCAATTGACAGATCCGGCACGCTCGGTAGCCCGCGTCCCAATCCTTCGCGATAAAATAGGGGTAGTCGGCTTCCACCACGGCGTTGTTGGCCGTCACGAGGTACCCTTCGCGCGGGTTGAAGGCCCGAGGTAGATCGTCGAAGGGGATCGTGTCCACCCATTCATATTCGCCCGTCCACCCGGGCACCGGCATAGTGCCATCGCCCGCTGCCCGTATGGGAATTCGCCCTGGAGCTTGATAGCCGATGTTCCCTTTCACGTCGGCGTAGACGAAGTTCTGGCTTGGCGCGTCCCAATAGGAAAGAGCTTCCCGGAACTGGTCCCAGTTACTGGCACGATCGAGGAGCAGAATGCTCCGAACCAACGTGCCGGGTTGCAGCGCTGTCCAGGACAGTGTAAGCGGTTGCCAGCCGAAGCTCCACTCATCCCCCGTGCCTCCTGCCACATCGTTGATGATGGGGCCGTGGTGGGTCAGGCGTACATCCAACACGACCGGATCTTCCCGTCCAGCGACGTAGATCTCCTCTTGGATGACCTCCATGTCCAGCCAGTCACCCTGATAGGCATATTGGTTCGGACTCTCTGGGTTGATGCGTTCGATGAAGAGATCCTGTACGTCGGGCCCGAGGTTGGTGACGCCCCAGGCAATCTTGCCATTGTGCCCGATAATCACGCCAGGTGTGCTGGCGAAGGAGGCGCCGACCACGTTGTACGGACAATCCGGACCAACGGGTTCGCAGTGGAGCCCAATCTCGTACCATATAGACGGCATCTGGATGCCCAGGTGCGGGTCGTTGGCCAGGAGCGGCATCCCGGACACAGTGCGCTGTCCAGCGACCACCCAGTTGTTGCTCCCTAGGTGCCTTCCTTCGCCGAGAGCCAGCGGCCCGTAGGCAACCTCCGGCACGGCCTGGAGCGAGGCCTCGATAGATGCATTGGGCACGATGGTCGGGTAGTCATTGGAGTAGGGAGGCATCAACGTTTGAACGGCGTCGGTGCCAAGCCTGTCGGCGATATGAGCCCGAAGCAATTCAGCTGTCCGGTTCCCTGAGAGGTCCCAGGCCATTACCTTGCCCCAGGAGATGGTGTTGACCGGCGTCCAAGGTTCGATGTCGACCGCGGTGCCCGTGAGACCAAGGACGGCGAATTCGAGGCCCAAACTGCCTTGATGCGTGGAGACGTAGGCATTGACTCCCTCGGCGTAAGCCTCCAGGACGCCCCGCGATTCCTCATCCATCTGCTCCACGTCTCGCTGTGCAGCCCGGTGCCAGCCTACGGTGCGGATGAAGCGATCTTGATCCAGGGCGGATTCGCCGAGAATTTCGGACAGTCGCCCCGAACCAATCCGGCGCCAGAACTCCATCTGCCAGAAACGATCCTGGGCGTGAATGTAGCCCTGCGCGAAGAAGAGATCGTGCGCATCCGATGCATAGATGTGAGGGATGCCCCAATCATCGCGCACCACGCTGACTTCGGATTCCAGCCCGTCGACCTGAACTGTCCCGTTTGTCTGCGGCCAGCACCTTCGTACGGTGATCACACCGTATCCCAGGGCAACCAGGGCAGTGAGTAAGATGAGCGTGAGTGGTACCAGCAGGAGACGCAGCGGCCTTCGCATAAGGGACCTCCTTTGCTTACCCTGGCGACAACGGGGTGATGGCGAGGATTATAGCTTGCCGAGGATGCGAAGTCAAACATCTGGCTTCACGATCTCCCTGCTGTCACGACGTGTGCCAGTAGAGCCATTCGCTCCTCTATCTCATCCAGGCTATCCCCTCGTCTGACCAGCTGGTCAGGTCTGCGCTTGACTCGGATCGCGCGGTTCACGTTCACCACCAGGATGCAGGCGCTCGCACCTTGATACGCCAGCGCGCGCAAGCAAGAACGGTTTGCAGACATGGGTCAAATCCGCTTTACTTTTTGGATAAGTTGGAGTATAATAAAGATTCCGACAATCACCAGGTTTCAGGAGCGTACAAGGAGGCACGATGCGCAGGATACTGACGCTCAGTCTGGTCATCGCTGTGTTACTCCCCGTGGCCACACCCGTGTTCGCCGCGAGCTCGACTGTTCATGTGGTGGCGCCAGGCGAAAACCTGTTCCGGATCGGGCTGCGGTACGGCGTCTCCGTGAATGCGCTGGTTGCAGCGAATGGCTTGAGTAACGCCAACTTTGTTTGGGTTGGACAGCACCTTGTCATCCCGACGAGTGGCAGTCCTGGCTCGACCTCACCTTCTTCGCGGGTACATATCGTGCGGCGAGGCGAGAACCTGTACCGGATAGCGCTCAGCTACGGTCTGTCCTACCATACGCTTGCATCTGCCAACGGCATTGTCAATCCTAATCACGTCTACGTTGGACAGAAGCTCCAGATCCCTGGCGGGGGAACTTCACCGGTGCCGCAGCCCTCGGATCCATCCCCCACAGGTGCACGCTGGATCGACGTGAATCTGAGTGCTCAGCGGCTCACCGCGTACGTCGGGAACACACCAGTGCGCAGCACCTACGTCTCTACGGGTCTGCCTCGGACGCCTACACCGACGGGCAGCTATCGGATCTACGTCAAGTACACATCCACTGCCATGTCCGGGCCCGGGTACTATCTGCCCAACGTACCGTACACGATGTACTTCTACCGTGGATACGGGCTTCACGGCACCTACTGGCACTCCAATTTCGGGCATCCGATGAGCCATGGCTGTATCAACTTGCCGACATCCGAGGCGCGGTGGCTGTTCTACTGGGCATCGGTGGGGACACTGGTGAGGATTCATTACTGATCTGACTGAGAACACTTCCTCTCATCTGAGGAGAAGAAGACTGCGGCCGCAGGTGCCAGTTTGGTGCGCCTGCGGCCGTGTTGCGCTCGGAGGCTCACCGGGCTTACGGACGAGTAATGGAGCTCTGGGCAGGGCTCCTCAGCAGTGCTCGGGATGGAGAAGTGAGGCGGTGTTGGCGTGGCCGTGGGAGTCCCCGGCCCTGGCGCGGCTAGGGCGTGATTCCACTGCGATGACCGCCGGGATGAGGGTCCTGGGGTTGCCCTGCCTGAGCGAGAATCTCCGCAACGATGCTCTCCAGGGAGCGGTCGATGCTGCCAGCTGGAGTCAGGCCCAGCGCGTCCAACAGGCGTGTGGCCTCTTCCTGGATCAGTCGCTCACTGGCGGGATGCTGCTGAGCAAGCCCGAGTAACTCCGCCGCGTGGGTTGACTTCCCCTCGCTCGCAAGAAGGGCGGCCACATTGACCAGGACTTTGAATACCAGTGGCAGTGTGTGAGTGGTCTGGGCAATGGTTAGCGCTTCGGAGAAATACCGCCAGGCTTGCTCGTGTTCGCGGAGCGAGAGGGCGGTCGCTCCCAGGTTGTTGAGGCAGGCCATGACGATCCACTGGTCGGAAATATCCTGTCCAATAGCCAGTCCCTCCCGGCACAGACTCTCCGCTTCGGCGTATGCGCCATTCTGATGCGCCAGCTCGCCGAGATTACTGAGGGCGATGGCCTGTCTTCTGCGATTCCCAATCTCGCGGCAAATATCCAGACTCTCCTGATAGGCAGACTGAGCCTCCTCAAAGTTCTCCAGGACGTGGAACACCGTCCCCAGGTTGTTGAGGGCCACGGCAACCCTGTAGTGGTCACCAAGCTCCCTGGTCAGTGCCAAGCATGTCTCGAAGAGTGCTTGCCCTCTGGTGTAGTCACCGCGATGGCAAACGATGTCGCCCAGCCACATGAGAGGGGCGATCAGCAGGCCCGGGTTATCGCTCTCCTGCGCGGTTTCTAGACTCTCCTCCAGGAGTGCCTCCGCCGTAGCCACATCTCCGGTCCGATATCGAACCACGCCCAGGTACAAGAGAGAGTTCGTGACTCCCCAACAGTCTCCGATCTCCCTGGACAGAGCCAGGCTCTTGGTGGACAGGCGTACCGTTTCTTCGTAGTCCCCCTGGCGATGGGCCAGGCGGGCCAGGCTGACAAGTCCGAAAATCTGGTCGGCTGTTGCGCCAAAGGGCTCGAGCAGCGCGAGGCTCTCCTCGAGCGCAGCCCGGGCCTCTGGATAGTGGCAAAGCTGGAGATGCAGGGCTCCCTGGCGGGAAAGAAGCCGTCCCAGAACGTGGCTTCGTCCCGTATCACCACGCCATCGATCTATCGCACACGAGAACAGGTCGATCCCTTCCTGGAATCGGCACTGGGAGTGATAGAACGTGTACAGAGGCTCCAGGCTCTGATCAACCAGCTGAGCACGGTCGTGGGCAACCGCCAGCCTCCAGGCTTGGCGCGCATTCTCGATCTCTGACAGCAGCCCGCTGAAGCCCTCCTGGGTCCTGGCGCGTCTCAACTGCTTGCCCTGTTCGGCCAGAAATGTGGCAAAAAACGTGGCGTAGCGAATCTCCGTGTCGTGTCTCATCCGCGGGCTGGCGTCAAGCTTCTCCCGGGCGAACTGTCTGAGCAGGCTGTGCATATCGTAGCGCCCAGTCGAGTCGCGCCGGACCAACGACTTATCTACCAGGGTGACCAGATTCGAGATGGATGCTCTGGTGACTTGGAGGGCGGCTCCGCTCAGAAAGCCTCCGGAAAAGATCGAGAGGCGAGCAAGAAGGTCTCTCTCCTCCGCGGAGAGCAGACTCCACGAGTGCTCGAACGTCGCTCGGATGCTGCGCTGCCGCTCCGGGACGTTGCGCAGGTCTGTCGCCAGGACGTCGAGGGTGTGCTCGATTTCCTGAGCGATCTGCCCGCAAGAGCGGATGCGGGTCCAGGACGCAGCCAACTCGACGCCCAGTGGCAAGCCCTCGACCAGTTGACAGATGCGGATAGCGTCGGGCGTATCGGCGTCAGACAGCAAGAAGCCGCTGTGGACCCGACGGGCGTGCTGCCCAAATAGCTCGATGGCGCTGTAACCGGATGCTGAGCTAGCAGATCTGGGTGACGTCAGTACCTCTGCACCGGTCGTGACCTCGTCCGCTGGGTATTCCAGACCTCGCACACCAAATGCTGACTCTTCCCGCAAGTTCAGCCTCTCTCGCGAGGTCGCTATCACGACTACGCCCGGTGCATGGAAAAGTATCTTCGATATGAGGTCGGCGCTCTCCAGGATGTGCTCTATGCTGTCCAGCAGGAGCAGGAGTTCCTTACGGCGCAGGTAGTCAAGAAGTTGTTGCTCTGGATCCTCTTCTTCGCGGAATGCGAGCCCCAGCACTTGAGCAATGGTTGGCGCTACTTGGCTTGCCGAATCGACCGGCCCCAGCGGGACGAAGATTACACCGTCGGCGAAACTGCCCAGCTGATCCGCCGCGGCCTGAATCGCCAGCCGAGTCTTCCCGATGCCGCCAGGACCGATGAGTGTCACTAAGCGGCAGTCCGGGCCGGCCAGCAGGTTGGCCAGTTCAGCCAGCTCTCCTTCTCGACCGACGAAGGGTGTGGTAGAGGGGGGAAGCGCATGGGCCGGAGCTAATGAACGCACGCCACCAGGTGTTGGGTCCTGTGACCTGACTGCCTCATACAACGCCACAGTCTGGCGCGTGGGCTCGACATCCAATTCATCTCTGAGGGCCTGTCGGCACGCCTCGAACTGAGCCAGGGCAGCGCTCCGCTGCCCGTCCGCCGCAAGCAGCCTGATTAGCCGACGGTGAGCCTCCTCGCGCCAGGGTTCCAGCGCTATCTGACGTCGCGCGGAGCGCCGAGCTCGACGGTAGTCCCCACGCCGCTCGTAGTGCCGGCCGAGCGTGAGGAGCGCATCCATCATCTCGCGGTGGAAGTATTCTCTCTTGAGTGAAGCCCATTCCTCAAAGGCGCTCGTGTCGCCCAGGAAGAACTGCTCCAGGAAACATCCCCGGTACAGGTCTGCCATCTCTTCCAAGCGATGCACGCAGGGAAGGCAGCTCTCCCTACGACGATGCCGATGGCGTTGGCAATCCTCCGCGAGGGTGGCGAACCGGGCGACATCCAGCCAGTGATCACTGTCCCGGTTGAACTGAATCGTTCGGCGGCTGACCAGCAGATAGGGCACCGTGGCGTCACTATCACGGATCGCCTGACGAAGGTACGAGAGCGCCTGACGGAGATTCTGGCGAGCACGAGCTTCCGGTTCATCGGGCCACAGGAGCCCGGCCAGAGCGTCCCGGCGATGCGGATGATCTGCTTCAACAGCCAGATAGGCAAGTAGTCCCCGTGCCTTATCCGTGGCGAAGTCGATGATCGGATCACCGTCCCTGGTGACTCTAAAGGGTCCCAACAGAGAGATGGAAAGCTGACTCACGCTCGTGCTGTTCGCGGAAGGTGTCGGTAGGGCCATTGAGCGGATTATACCCGAATTCGAGCGACGCTAACAATGCCACGGCCGTTATGACGGTTTTTTGACGGTCCTGGTGTAACGTAGTGGTGGTGGGCGGTCCTGTGCAGGGAGCCATCATCGCGTGACGATCGACCATCCATGCCCAGTCTCCGCGTAGGAATCTCAGATCCCCAAAGGAGGCCCACGATGAATCGTAGCCCAGTCCTGCTCCGTATTCTGCTCATCAGCATAATCCTCTCCCCTGCGATTCAGGGGTCCGCAGATCCAGCGGTCAGAGCCAAGACCCCGGAGATGTCACCCGCCGCGCCGAAAGGCCGTGCGGGCGACGCTCCCGTCTGCGGAAGCGTCGATGGCGAGCTATCGTTGCCCGTTGTGGAGCGTGTCACTGCGCCGGAGACCGCCAGTGGTGCCGATGACTCTGGTCGAGTCTACGCGGGGCCCACGGGTATGCCCAGCCAAAGCCCCATGCGTACCGTGAAGGAAGCTTCCTGGGCGGAGGGGCGTCATTTCACACGGACGATCTACGCCGGCAGCGACTCATTCGTGTGCCGAAGCTCGCCGGACACAAACTACGGTGACCAAGGCTACCTTCGAGTGGGCAGGCTTCTCAGCCCGTCAGACAACTGTCAGGCCCTCCTGTCTTTCGACGTGTCGCAGTTGCCTGGCAATGCGGATATCCTCACCGCCACACTGGAGCTTTACGGGGACACCGCCTCCGGAGGCATCCGAGCCTACGCGGCTATGGAGAGCTGGAGCGAATCCACCGTCACGTGGAACAACAAGCCGGGATTGTCCACGCGAAGTGGCGCTGCAACAGAGACCGGAATCGGGTGGGAGAGCTGGGACGTGGAGACCCTTGTGCAGGAATGGATCACGGGCACGCTGGACAACCACGGCTTCCTGCTGGCGCAGGGGGGCACGATCTTCTATCAAACGGACTACGAATCTCGTGAGGAGGGCGGCATAACCGTCCCCCGCATCGTCGTCACCTACCAGACGGCAGGCTCGCCCATGATACTCCCCGCGGCAGCAGACACCTGGGTGGACGAGTTAATGCCCACGACAAACTACGGCGCCGGGACGTACCTGCGCACGAGCTGCGGCGCCGTCGGCGAAGCCTACATCCTGCTGCAGTTTGATACGACCTACCTGCCGGCGGACATCTCGGTCATCAGTGCCACGCTGGAGTTGTACTCGGAGGTCAACCGTGTGCAGAGGGCCGAGGTGCAGGTGGCCTCGAGTGGCGCCGACATCTTGCCAGACGCGATCCACGCAGAATGGGAGGAGATGACGGTTACGTGGAACAACAAGCCGGTGGCCTATGGTGACGATCCACCATCTCCCTACGAGATCGGATGGATGGCATGGGACGTCTCGGATACTGTTCAGAAATGGGCTTCCGGAGCGCTCATCAACCATGGCATTCAGCTCCGCATCGACGACGTCAACGCAGCAGGGGCCACCTTCCAGGCCCGCCCCAGCGAACTTGCTCCTCGACTGACGATCCATTACGAGCCGCTGCCCCCTGCTTGCGAACCGGTCGCATCTGCCACAATCAGCGGGCCGACGATGGGAGACACCAATACAGACTATATGTTTGAGGCGCAGCTGGGCCCCACCGACGCGACTCCACCCTTCACCTACACGTGGACCGCACCTGATCACAAGCCAGTGCGAATTGTGTCCAGTGACCTGACGGAGAACGCCACGTTCCAGTGGGCGTCCACGGGCACGAAGAAGGTGATCGTCACAGTCGAGAACTGCGGAAGGACGGTCAGCGATGCCCATCTGGTCACGATAGCAGAGCCATCGCCACAGTGCCCTGTGCCGTTGGACGGCCTGGAGCTCACGGGTCCGACGCTGGGCACGACCGATGACAGCTACAGCTTCCGGGCGTTGGTCACACCCCGGGAAGCGACAACGCCGATTACTTTCACGTGGCACGCCGATGCGCACCGGCCTGTCACCCTATCGGGCACGGCGCGTCAGTCCACGCGTGACTACAGTTGGACCGAGCTGGGGCGAAAGACGATCAGGGTAACTGCTGAGAACTGCGGCAGCGCGTTCGTCCGCTACCATACGATTGACATAGTCGAGCGTCGGCACCTGCCGGATCTGGTTGTGACCACAGGCTGGTACGATTCGGAGGAGCAGCAGATTGGGTTCCTGGTGCAGAACCAGGGAGGGAGCGTCGCCCCCGGAGGCCATTTCGCCACGCTTGATCAGGGATCAGGCGTGCCGGATGAGGTGGTCGAATTTCCGCATGACTTGGAGCCAGGTGCGATCCGGGCGGGCACGTTTGATGTTCCGCGCACATGCACAAGCCTGAGCGAACCGCTCGAGATATGCGCCGACACAACGGACCTCATCGTGGAGGGCGCTGAGACGAACAACTGCTGGCAGGCAAGCTGGCCCTGTGACATGGACGCCCCGATGATCGTGCGCGGCCCGACCGTCGTGGAGACAACGGAGAAGACAGCCACCATCGAATGGGAGACGAACGAGCCGTGCAGCAGCGAAGTGCGCTATGATTTCAGGAGCGGCCAGTATGCGTACTGGGAGACGACCAGCGGCTTCACCACCGATCACGAGGTTGTCCTGACGGACCTTGATAGCGAGAGTCTCTACCATTTCTACGTCCTGGTCACTGACGCGGGCGACACATCCGTGGAAAGCGAGGAATCGTTCTTCTGGACGGAGGCAACTGGGTCCGATCCGCCGATCATCACGTCCTTGGACACGGTGCCCTATCCGGTTGCAGAGTACGAGCTCTACGCCATACAGACCTCGGTCGACGATGTCGTGGGTCTACAGCGAATTGAGTTCTACTACGACGACGTGCTGATCCAGACGGAGCCGTTCTTTCCGGGCCACGGTACGACTGCCTCCGCGGTGTTCTCGCCCCACGCGCTGGGCTACACGCGCGACGCCTTCTTCGGTTCAGAGCACACGGTCCAGGTGAAGGCCGTCAATGCAAATGGGATGTCGACCTCGCAGACCGAAGGCCACACGCCGGTCTACGAACCCAAGGATGTGACAATTAGCGTCCTATCGCCCGGGCAGGGGCAGACGGTGTACGTCGAGAGCGATCCGGCGCCAGTTGACACCACGATCGCCGTTGTCGCGCGAGCGGCCGAGTTCGAATGGGGATGTACGTACTCGATGTACTCGGAGGAGCTGCCCGCCGGCATCGAGCCGGTTAACTGCGCCGGTTCTGAGGAGAGCGTGTTGAATATCGGAGTGTGGCTGGACGGCGCTCTGGTCGCAGCGCGAGCACCGGGGCCCGGCGAGATCGAGCATACCTTTGAACTGGACCTCGCGGGCGCGGCTGTTGGGGCGCACACGGTCGAGGTGGTTGCCGTCGCCAGCGACCTCGGAACGCACAGCCTGGATCGTACCGTCAACGTAGAGATTGGGTCCCCAGGCCTAAGCCTCGAGCGCACCGTTGAGCGGGTCGACAACAGCTTTGAAGTCGCCTTGACGATCAGCAACGACGCGGGGGCTACGCTGGACGCCGAGGTCAATCAGCTTTGGGATTCGGTGAATGGATTTCAAGTCATCAACAAGGTTGCGCACCCGGGCCAGGCGGCGCAGGCCGCAGCGACGGGGTTCTACACGGTTACCCAGTGGTCCGACGTTTTTTCGTGGTCCGATCACCTCATCAGCATCGATCTCTACGACGGCCACGACGGGTTCATCACCCTCGCACCGGGCGAATCCTACACGGTAGATTATGTGCTGATGCCCGAGCTTCATGAGAGCCCCATCGACTACGAGATGGGGGGTGACGGCACCAATGTCTACGCGACTGTTGGTTCGACGACCCTGTACGCTCCCAGCGGCATCCTCAACGGCGAGGTCGCAGATGCGTTCAAGGAGTCGGACTATCTGATCGTGACCAACCCGGACCGCCTGGCGTTCTGGTACGGGTCAGGCGACCCGGTCAAGGCGCTTCTCTCAGAGATGGCCAGGCTCGCGCAGCTGAAGCGCGGCACGGTGGCCTACCTGAGCTCGGGCTCCTACGATGACCTACAAGTGCTCGACAACCTGGTCGAGCCGGATGGGTACTGGACCCTCTCGATGTACGACGACTTCGGCGAGGTGAGGAAGGGCTACATGCTGATCGTCGGTGAGACGGAGATTGTCGGCGCCAACAAAGAGACTGGTCTCGACGTCGACTGGGCGGATAGCGGCGTCGACTACGTGAACCACAGCGACCACATGTACGCCAACACGAAACCCGACGGGGCACCAGACTTGATCGTAGGGCGGATCATCGGCAACGACCCTGTCGAGCTTCGGGCCGCCATCCGCACCAGCACCAATATCGAGGCCGGGCCCTGGGAGTTCGGGCGTTCGAAGGCCCTGCTCGTGAGCGGCACCGGTGACGGTCAAGGCAAGTTCATCCGCAACGTCAACGCGGCGGAGGATGATCTCACGTTTGACGGCTGGGACGTG